>Ga0114918_10000355_pt1 | contig 39740 bp, 35 predicted proteins | sample LantaG_FD_87015 | JGI IMG/M metagenome (GOLD analysis project Ga0114918, IMG submission 87015) | Deep subsurface microbial communities from Baltic Sea to uncover new lineages of life (NeLLi) - Landsort_02402 metaG | ecosystem: Environmental > Aquatic > Marine > Oceanic > Sediment | place...
GAAAGTTTTATGGCCAAAGTCTACGGGAGATTTCAAGTCGATCCCAATCATTATTTCTCACAACCTACTATATTTATTCAAGTTACAACAATTCTCTCATAAGTTAATGGGACAGTAGTGATAATCAGTAATCAATCAAGTCCCCCTTTTATGCAAAACAAACCCAATTTCCGAAAACGAAAATCAACGTAACCCCCTGTGAAGAAAAGGATTATGGGAATATGCGTCTTCATGGGCCCCGCCAAAACAAACCCAATTTCAAACCCGCCGCTTCTCCCGATTACCGCTCAAGCTTCTTCGCATCACAAATCTCCTTTCGAATTATATTAGTTTCAATTCATTCCTGAGTTTACAGTCGAACGTTCAAGATCCAGCAACTCAAGGAACAAAAAACACGCAACCACAAAAGGTAGAAATGAACAGCCGGTTGAAAGCCAAGAATGTCTTTTCCAATATTCACCCACGCTCATATACGCTCCAAAAATGTGTGCAAACCCACATTATTGCGCACAACAACTCATTATTATACTTTATATCAAAATCTATCAGCACTGTCAAGGCGTATTTTAATTCGAAGTGCAACGCCTGGGTGTTTTTATCAGGCCGTCTGGGGTGGGCTGGAGTTTATCGCTTTTAGCTGCCTGGATAGATAGTAAGAAAAGGCATGACACACATTGCAGAGTTGCTCGGACACAACAAGAGTACGATTAGCCGAGAGCTATTGAGACGAGGGAAGCAAAATGGACGTAAGCCCTGTTGCTATATATAGTTGGATAGCGTGGAACGAATGAGAATGGGAATGGATTATTGCGGCAGTTCTTTCCAAAAGGTACGGATTCCCATCAAGTTGAGGCCTGGCTGCTTGACAAAGTTGCGAAGTTATTAAATAATCGACCGAGGAAATGTTCGAACTATCGGACGTCCGCAGAGGTTTTCCGGCGTGGGAAGGTATGTTGCGCTTCGGGTTAAAATTTTCAACCTAAATGAAAGAACCATATTATGTCTATTCGACAACTGATTGTAAACGGTAATGACGTAAAATGCGACGATGGGTTGACCGTAAGCCAACTTCTCATCGACCAGAAAGCGAAGATGCCTGAGATGGTATCGGTTGAACTCAACGGTCAGATATTGCGGCGTAACGACTTTGCGACTACGGCGCTTAAGGAAGAAGACGGCGTTGAGTTTCTTTACTTCATGGGGGGCGGACGTGGAATTAACTGAGCAACAGATAGAACGGTACAGCCGACAGATAATCATGGAAGAAGTGGGCGGGTCCGGGCAAAAGAAGCTGCTTTCATCGAAGGTACTAATCATTGGGACCGGTGGTTTGGGGTCTCCTGCTGCATTGTACCTGGCTGCGGCTGGGGTAGGGACGATAGGTATTATTGATAACGACAGGGTTGACCTGACAAACCTGCAGAGACAGATTATCCACCATACCGATGACATCGGCAAAGAAAAGGTTAATTCCGCCCGGGACAAAATACGAGCAATAAATCCCGATGTCACTGTTCAGACGTATAAGACCAGGGCAACATCGAAGAATATATCGGAAATTATACGACGGTACGATTTTGTTATCGACGGCACGGATAATTTCCCGGCCAAGTTTCTTGTCAATGATGCCTGTTATTTTGAGCAGGTTCCATTTTCGCACGCAGGTGTACTGCGGTTTTTCGGTCAGTTGATGACTATATTGCCTGGTGAGAGCACGTGTTATCGCTGCGTTTTTCACTCACCACCTCCTGCTGGGGTTGTGCCTTCGTGTTCGCAGGCGGGAGTTTTGGGGGCTTTGGCAGGTGTCATCGGCTCGCTGCAGGCGACCGAAGCAATAAAGTATTTACTTGGAGCCGGCGACCTGCTGACGAACACGCTGCTTACTTATGACGCATTGAAAATGGAGTTTCGCAAGATCAGGTTGAATCGAAACCCGAACTGCCCACTCTGCGGCAGGAATCCGCAGATAACTGAACTGAGAGATGAGCAGCAGAGCGTATGCGATTCGAAAACGAAATAACTCAGTTAGAAATTCCGGTTGACATATTTGTGCAGATGCTGGCATGGGCAAAAGCTAATGCCCCGATGGAAGCCTGTGGTATTCTTGCGGGCAGGGATTGCAAGGTGGAAAAGCTTTACGAGATGAGCAACGTTGACAATAAAAGTACCCACTTCATGATGAAGCCCAAAGAGCAGTTTGCTGTGGTTAAAGAAATCCGGTCGGCTGGGCTTGAAATGTTATGCATATACCACAGCCATCCCAGCACGCCGGCCAGACCGTCGGCGGAAGATATTCGACTGGCTTTGACGGCAAACGTGACATACGTAATAGTATCTCTGCAGAACGCCGAACACCCGGTGGTTAAAGGTTTTGAAATTGACAACGGCACGGTGCGGGAAGTGCCGATTAAGACTAAGGTTGGATAAGATGGCCGAACAAAAGAAGCCCATACTGAGAATACATGAATCGATCAGGCAGGACGTTCTGGGTTGCCGCGAGCACGTTGAGAAGTTTCTGCAAGGTCAAACGTCACCCGTTGCATTTCGCGCATACCGTGTGCCTATGGGTGTTTACGAGCAGCGAGCCGAGGGCAGATACATGGTGAGGATTCGCATTGGAGCCGGTCTTGTGCTGCCGTATCAGCTTGACCGTATCGCCCAACTGAGCAAAACCTTCGGCAACGGCATACTGCACGTTACCACAAGGCAGGATATTCAGATTCACGAAGTTGATATAAAAGACATACCTGATGTTCTGGAAGGGCTGCTTGAAGTGGGACTTGCCGCAAGAGGGGGAGGGGGAAATACCGTCCGCAATGTCACCGCCTGTCCGCGGGCCGGTGTTTGCCCAAAAGAACAGTTCGATGTCGCACCCTATGCAATTGCCGCCGCAGAATACCTTCTTCAGGACAGAAGTTCTTTTAACCTGCCGCGGAAATACAAAATTGTTTTTTCCGGCTGTGCTGATGATTGTGCCTTTGCATCAGTGGCCGACCTTGGATTCTTCGCACATCGTCAAAATGGCAGCAAGGGGTTCAGCGTATATGCCGGCGGTGGACTGGGTTCTGACCCTGCTGTTGCAGTCAGGATAGAGGATTTTATTAGGGATAACGAAATTTTCGAGGTGGCCGAGGCCATCAAGAGGGTTTTTGACAAATACGGTGACAGGTCAAATAAGCACAAGGCCAGGCTTCGGTATGTTTTGGCGCGATTTGGCGTTGAGGAGTTTATTCGGCTGTATAAGAATGAGCGAACTGAACTGAACAAGCACGGGCTTCGTGGTGAGATTCCGGAAATACGGGACATCGCCTCCAGGTTCGCCCTTGCCGAGCCATCTTCGGGCAAAGACGCGGGTTGGTCGACACCTCAGTACAACCTTCTGCCGGAAAAAACCTCAGGGCTGTTCACCGTTATCGTCAGGCTGAACCATGGTGATATACCGGCCGATGATATGCTAAAGGTCGGACAAATTGCCGAAGAATTTGGTCAGGTGCTGCTGCACACCACGCAATTGCAGGATATTATGATAACGACGGTGGCGCGGGAAAACGTTGACGCTGTGAATCGTGCATTGGAAACGCTTAGCATAATCGCCGCAGGCAAGACAATGGCAAAGGTGGTGACCTGTACCGGTGCTGCCACCTGTAAACTCGGCCTGTGCCTTTCTCGCGGTTTGGCGGATGCTATTTTGCAAAAGCTCGGCGCATCTTCGGAAACAATTATAAGAATCAGCGGCTGCCCCAACTCCTGCGGGCATCATTACATTGCCGATATTGGTTTCCAGGGCAAAGCAAAGAGACTGCAGGGCAGACTGATGCCGTTCTACGATGTGTTCGTTGGTGCCGCTACCGTTGAAGGTCACGCGCATCTTGGTGAAAAAGTTGGAACCGTGCCGGCCAAAAGGATTCCTGAACTAATAGCGAAAGCTCTTGGTAGTGGTGCCGATGGAAAAGAGCAGATAAGAAATCTTGTTGGTGAATACGAAGATATTAGTTCAGATTCTTTGCCGGATGATTACTACTACGACTTTGGTGCAGCCGAACCATTCTCACTGGCGGGCAGGGGACCCGGTGAGTGCGGAGCCGGCGTAATGGACGTAATCAAAGTAGACCTTGACGAAGCTAATGAAGCGCTCGAAAGAGCAAAGGAAAGGGCCGGCGACGGGGAGAAAAGCGAAAGTGTATATAAGGCCACTACTGCGGCGGCCAGGGCGTTGCTTGTGCCTTTTGGGCTGGAGCCGAAAAAGGACAGAGAAATATTTGCGGCGTTTAATGAACATCTTATCGAATCTGGCTGGGTCGGGGACGAAGCGAAGCAACTATTTAACGAAGCGATCGATTGGCGCATGGGTGATCGAGCATCAATTGCCGACCTGGAGGTGCAGGCTGAGCGGTTGGTAAAGCGGGTGAAAGAGCTTTTTCTTTCGCTCGATGCCAATCTTCAGTTCAAAATCGCCAAAGTAACCCGGGAAGACGCTGTTGAAAAATTCGAGGCTGAAGACCACGTAATTGATTTGCGGGGCGTTGCATGTCCGCTAAATTTTGTCAAGGCCAAACTCGAGTTGGAAAAGATTGATGTGGGCCGGGTTCTTGAGGTGCTGCTTGATGATGGCGAACCTGTAAGAAATGTGCCGGAGAGTTTTGCGAATCAGGGTCAGGAAGTTTTGGGGGCAAAGAGTGTCGGCGACCATTTTTCTGTCAGAGTGCGGCGAAAAAAATAGAAGCTTATCGAGCAGCTCATTGAAGCTTACCAGGTAGTCGGCTATACTATTTCCAGAACTAAGAGTATCTTTATCTTACAAGGATTTTCGCGGGTGATGACACCAAGTGAATGGAATATCAAGTTGCTGGAGCCGAGTTTTGCACGCTGGAAGCCTCAAAAGCCGTCTTCGAAACAGATAGTGGTATTGATGAGCGGCGGCGTCGACAGCAGTGTGGCGGCGTATTTGCTCAAGAAGGATGGCTGGGATGTGCTGGGCATTACTATGAAAATTCCGGTTTCAGCTGGCATCGGTGGTCGAGGCTGCTGTGGAGTCGATGCCGCTTTCGTATGCAATGAACTGGGAATCCCTCACTACTTCATTGATGTCACTGAGGCTTTCGAACGACTCATAATACGGCCTTTCCGCCGGTCGTATGCCCGCGGCGAGACCCCCAATCCCTGTGTCGACTGCAATATGATGCTGAAGTTCTCATTAGTATGGGACTTTCTGCGTGCGGCTTTCGGAGTCGACTATCTTGCGACAGGTCACTATGCAAAAGTTTCACGTGATTGCGAGCCTGTAAGACTGGGACGTGCCGCTGACAGGGCTAAGGATCAGAGTTACTTCCTGTACGGTATTGCCGCAGAAAAACTTCCGTACTTCGTGCTGCCGCTTGGCGAGTTGACCAAAGAAGCTGTTCGTTCCATCGCGGCCAAACTCAATCTGACCGTTGCCGAAAAGCCTGAGAGCATGGAATTATGTTTTGCAGACCAGGGCGATTACCGACAAGCTTTGTCGGACAACAAGGTAGAGCAATATGGTGACATTACGGATATGCAGGGTAACAAAATAGGCACACACAAAGGCATTTCGCATTACACCCTTGGCCAGAGGCGTGGGGTTGGAGTTGCTCGCGGCAAGGTCGTTTATGTGAGCAAAATAGACCCCTTGAAAAACACGATTGCGCTAGGCACCAGAGAAGAAGTCAGCTTCGAAACTATAAGGGCAGACAGGGTAAATGTCCTTGCACCCGGGCAGCTTGTACCTGATTGCCGGTTGTTCGGCAAAATTCGTTCTTACGGGGACCCGAAGCCATGCAAAGTTGTTGATTGCAGTGCTACCGAGGTCACAGTTGAATTCGATGAGCCTCAATTCGCACCGTGTCCCGGCCAAAAGCTTGTCCTGTATGACAGTTGCGATAATATCGTCGCAGGCGGCACGATAGTCACTATGACTGACTGACAGTATCGGCTGGGGCGGCGGTTTTGCTTTGTGCCGGCAATTCTGTGATTGGGATTGGAGGCTTCTGCTGGTCATGGCTGTCGACGGCGAACTCTTCGGCGACGGCGAGAATGGCTTTTTGTACCGCCTGCTCGGCTGGTTCGTCGGTCAGCGGCCGAAGGAATATGTCGCCTGTAGATTGTGTCTGCTCAGCCCAAATCAGGTTTTCGCGAATTAACTCCAAAAGCGCCAGGAACAAACCTATCATCACAATCCGGTTGCCTTTCGCCTCGAAGACACGTTCGAAGCTCATCGCCCCTTCGCTTTGGAGACGGTGCAGAATTTCTATCTGGTACAGGTCGATGGGTGTATCATCCTTGATATGACTCATGGGTGGCAGTCCGCTCGTAGCCTTCATGATTGAGTCGAAGGCGTCGAGCAGGTCCCAGATGCTGACCAGGTCCATATCGAACTCGGGTTCCGGTGTTGGTTTTAGTTTTTCGACGATACTGTCGGGGCGTCCGAACCGCTGGTGATGCCTGTCGGCCGTAGCTTTTAGAAGATTGGCGGCGTCTTTGAACTTTTTGTATTCGAGCAGTTGACGGACAAGCTCTGCGCGGGGGTCGACGGCTTCGCCGGCCTGCAACTGCTCCGGGCTGACTTTGGGCAGGAGCATCGCCGATTTTATCTCCATCAAGCTGGCAGCCATTACAAGGAAGTCGCCGGCAAGATCAATATCGAAGCTCTTGAGCATTTCCACGTAATGAATATATTGCTCGGTGACTTTGGCGATTGGGATGTCATAGATGTCGACCTCTTCCTTGCGTACCAAGTACAGCAGGAGGTCCAAAGGCCCTGCAAATATCTCCAGGTTTACACGATAATCGCCCACTCAGTCCTCCTGTGGCTCGCGTGATTGCAATATCTGTCGCGCCTGCTCAGCCTGTGATTCGAAGACCTGCAGTTCCACCGGTGCAATCGCACCAAGGCCTGAATAAGCATTTGCCGTGTTCTCGCCGGTCAGAATCGACTTTATCTGTGAATTGCCCAGAAGCTGCTGGGCCAGAGTCGCTTCAATGGCGTCTGAGAACCTTGCCACTATTACAAGTTTTTCATTCATCACTATGCTCCCAGGCCGACGGCCTTGCGAACCTCGTTCAAAGTTTCAGAGGCTACGGCTTTTGCTCTTTGTGCGCCTTTTGCAAGCATCTCTTTGACGTCGCTAAGGTTGTTTTCGAGTTCTTCTCTTTTCCGGCGGTAGGGTTCGAAGTAATCGATAAGAAGTTCAGCCAGCCGCTTCTTGGCCTGGCCGTAGCCCATTGGGCCGTTACGATATTTGTTTTCCCATTCGGTGAGTTCGTCATCTGAGGCAACGAGTTTCAGCAGTGCAAACACATTACATTTATCCGGGTCCTTCGGTGCTTCTACAGGTGTCGAGTCCGTGACGATTCGCATCACCTTTTTCGTAAGGCTTTTTTCGGATTCGAATATCTCGATAGTGTTTTGGTAGCTCTTACTCATTTTTTGCCCGTCCGTGCCGGGTACTACCGCCACGGATTCGATAATGTGTTCTTCCGGGACGACCAGGATTTCGCCATAGGCGTTGTTGAATCTGATAGCGATATCGCGTGTCACTTCGATATGCTGTTTCTGGTCTGCTCCGACCGGCACAATATCGCTCTTGAAGATAAGGATGTCAGCGGCCTGCAGTACCGGATACGCGAAGAGGCCGTGATTGGGACTGAGGCCCTGGGCGACCTTTTCCTTGAAGCTGACGCATCTCTGCAGCAGGCCCATCGGCGTAATACACGACAGTATCCAGCACAGCTCGGTGACTTCGCAAACGTCGGATTGGCGCCAGAAAACCGTTTTTTCAGGGTCCAGGCCAAGTGCCATATAATCCATTGCGACATCGAGGCATCGCCGCGTCATTTCGTTTGGTGCCGGATTGGAAGTCAAAGCGTGATAGTCAGCGATGAAATAGAAGCAATCGTTCTCGGCCTGTAGTTTGAGGTGCTGGCGCATGGCGCCGAAATAGTTGCCGATATGAAGTCGGCCCGATGGCTGAATTCCTGATAGAACTCTCAACAGCAGTCTCCTGACGTCAAAAAATCAAAAACATTGCCCGAATCCACAAAAGAATAACGATTTGCGGCGTAAATGTCAAGCTCCGCGGCGTCTATAATAATAAGATTAGGGAAATGGCCGCAAAAAAAGCTTGTTTTATCGGGCGAAAACGCTTATAGTATTGTTGTATCGACTGAGAACGCGGGCTGCAATGACGGTATGTGAAAAGTGTGCGTAAAATGCCAAATCCGGTGTCGTATTTATCAAGTCTGGTGATTGAGGATGCGCATTATGTGGGGAAGGTTCAATGTTCTGATTTATGTTGTGTCGGTTTTTGCATTGGCTGGTAATGGTGCCACTGCTGGTGCTATTATGCAGTGTGATGTAGGCGGATGCGGGTCTGTCCAGTCGGGATGGACTGGTCTCGATGCCTGTGGAACGTACACTAACGTTGCCGGTTCCGGCATCAACGTTACGCTTGCGACGGGCAACCCCGGCGCCTGCGAGTGTCGCAACCCGGGCGGCACCGGCACACTGGCTGACGTTGAGGCCGATTTGCTCTTTGCAAACGATGAAAAGGTAAGTCCCGGTTCGGACTTTATCATCACCTTCAGCAACCTCACCCCCGGAGCAAGCTATCGCCTGCTCAGTTACCACAGCCGGACCGACGAAGGCATAACAACCATCCCGAACGTGACCGTTACGGGCGCTTCCAATGTGACGGTACCGGCTTCGATAGTTCAGGACAGCCCGATTATGGACGATCCGGCCGAAGTTATCTTTACAGCCGGTGCCGGTGATGTATCGGTGCGTTACCAAGGGCCGGACGGCGGCTGTAACGGATGCCAGGCCTTTTTCAACGGCTTTGTTCTGGAATATGCCGGACCGACCATAAGCTTCACAGCCGATGCTTCCGGAGCTATTGAGACAATCGGCACCGCTTATGTGCCTGTTACGCTGACAAATCCGGAATCGGGCCAGACCTACACCGTCGACTACGATGTCATAGGCGGCACCGCACAAGGTGGCGGAGTCGACTACACGGTAACACCAGGCACGCTTACATTCAATCCCGGCGAAACGAGCAAGAACATCGAAATCAGTATTGTCAACGACGCCAATCAGGAACCCGATGAAACCGTCATTCTCGAACTATCCAATGCTACAGGTTCAGGTGTCATGCTTGGCATAACCCAGCACACATTTACCATCTCGGATTCGGTACCGAAGGTGTCGTTCAATAGCGCCTCCGGCAGTGGATTCGAACATGTATTATCTGTTCACATCCCTGTTAATCTGTCGCACGCCGGCGACCAGACAGTAACAGTTGATTATGCCGTTACGGGCGGCTCTGCGGCAGGCGGGTCGGATTATGTTCTTCTGGGTGACGGCACGCTTAGCTTTGACTCGGGCGTTACAGCGCAGAGCATAGAGATGCAGGTTACCGACGATTCTATAACAGAAGCAAGCGAGACGGTACAGCTTACGCTTTCCAATCCTACAAATGCCATGTTGGGAACGATAACCCAGTACATTTATACGATTGTCGACAACGAGCAGGGCCTGGTTTGGGACAACAAATTATGGTTTTATTCCGGCGACACGTCGGACTTTTTCGTAAATGCAGACAGCGACCTCGAATGGAGTCCCCAGGGTGGCGAAGAGTTTATAACCCGCATCGACGAACAGTCTCTGAGCCAGGTCGGTGACGTGGTGGAAATCTCATATATATGGATGACCGACGGAGACCACGACTGCCCCGACTGTTTTGCCTGCCCCGACGGCTGCTACGACGATGCTATCACGTGCATCGCCGGCACCAGTGACATGCGTGTGGGGTTGTTCGAGGCGGACGGCGAATATGTTCAGGCAGACGGATTCGAAGTAACCGGCAGTTCCATTTTTACCGGCTACAAAGGGTATATTTTCCGATTTGGACCTAACATGCTGGTCGGCCCCACCCGATGGGTCGACTGTACCGGTGAAGTCCATAAGACAGGCCAGTTTTGCAAGAAGCCGGAAGGTAACGGCGATCTTATGTATTACAACGACGGTCTTATGGAGGCCCTTCCTGGTCTTGAGCTGCCTCCCGGCGAATACGCTTTGTTCACCGTGAGGCTCGAACGGACAGGCTCGAGCGAGGTGGAAATGACGATTTCGCTCGGTGACAAGAGCTACAGCTATACGGACGATTCGAGCAGCGATCAACCAGACAAGATAGACGTTCTTGCGGTTCACATGCGTAACCACCGACCATACTCGCGGCTTGTTCTGCAGAAAGTCTGCAGGCTGGCGGCGGATATTGATGACAATGGTATTGTGGATTGGAATGACTTCAAAACTATTGCATCGTGGTGGTTGGAGCGATGCCGGAGTTCGGACAATTACTGTCAAGGCGGCGATCTGAACGGTGACCGTAGAGTAAACCTGCGTGATTTTACCGTTTTGGCCCAAGAATGGCTCGAGGCTTGCGAGTGACAGCTATCATTGCTGTTTTTTCATGTACAATATGGTGGGCGACTCAAGGCCATGGTCGGCCATTAGTGTGCGGTCGCCCATTATTGTGCTGCTGTCACCATCGGCGATAACAGTGCCTTTGTCGAGCAGGATGACCCTGTTGGCAAGAGCGGCGGCTAAATTCATATTGCACGTTGCTATTATCAGGGTCTGGGTCAGACTGTTGAGCAGCTTTATCAGGTTATTTCGATTTCCCGGGTCGAGACTGCCGTCGGGTTCGTCGAGTGTGATTATCCGCGGTGACATTGAAAGCACAGTCGCTATCGCGGCGGCTCTTTTCTGGCCGGCCGAGAGATGATGCGGCGCTTTGTCCGCCAGGCGTTCCAGACCGACTGTACGAAGTACCTCGGTGACTCGTGCTTTTACCTGCTCACTGCCCAGCCCCATATTGAGCGGCCCGAAGGCCACATCGTCGAACAATGTCGGCATAAACAGTTGGTCCTCAGGGTTCTCCAGGCACGAACCAATCAACGCCCTTATTTTCCTGAGATTCCTGTTGCTGGTTTCAAGCCCTTCGATAGAAATCTTCCCTGTCCCCTTGATAAATCCTGCCATCGCAAGAAGCACGGTTGATTTGCCGGCTCCGTTGGGGCCTATCAGGGCAACTCTCTCACCGGCTTCGATGCTCAGTGTTATGTCACTAAGGGCCGTGGTGCCGTCGGGGTAATGGTAGGAAAAATTTCGGATTTCGATGGCTTTTGTCATTAGCGGAGCCTTAGTGCAATAAACTGCATCACAGCGAGGAAACAGGCACTTGCTGCGGCGAAAAACAAATCCCGTCGGCGCATTTTCAGTCTGGAAATAGTCCGCCATTTTCCGTCAAAGCCGCGGGCCTGCATGGCGATATTCACGTTGCAGGCGTTGTCAATGCTTCGAGACAGCAGCGAACCGACCATCGCCGATGCGACCGCGAGTTCGGCCTTGAAGCCGAGGTTTCGGAGCTTTCTGCCTGCCCTTGCGCGAAGGATACGATGGATTCTGTCGATAAGGATGAATATGTAGCGGTAGAGAAATCCAAGCTGAATGATAAGCAGTCTCGGGACATGCATTTTTTGCAAACCGGCCAACAGGTCGGCAAATTTCGTAGTGGATACCAGTGCTATCAGTGCCGCCATAGTGACAACAAACTTTGCAAGAATTGTAAAACATCGCAGCCAGCCAAGTGACATCTCTGTACTGAAGGGTCCGAAGGCCACGGCCACCGGCGTTTTGTCGTAGAGCGGACAGGTCAGCGCCAAAACAAGAACAAAGGGACTGACCAGCAGGATGTGCTTGAAAACAAACCTGAGCGGAATCCGGGCCAACACGAGAATTGTGAACGGCCCGACGGCATAACAGGCGACAATTGCAGGTGAAGTGCGAGCAAGAGAAATAACCAGCACGGTAAAGACAACAGTGACAAGGACTTTGACCCGGCTGTCAAACCGATGTATGGGCGAATCGCCGAAGCTGAATTTGTCTATGTGCGCGTGATGCATGAACTTGTCCGATCAATGTATAGCTGTTGTGACCGGTCTTTTTCTGAGAACACGTGCCGTCACCCAAATCAAGAGCATAGTTATTGCCGAACCGAGCACGGCTGCAAAGCTGGTCCAGCCGCGAGCGGCCTGAGCCGGCAATGCGCCGCCCTGCCCAGGTGCCCGGCTTCTGATGGAATAGTCCGGCAGCGGTGAGTATTTCGATTGGAAAGCGTCAACCGCGGCAATGGTGGAATCATCGTTTACAACAACAGGTTCGAAGTCCGGATGGCCCGGTCTTTCGGCGTAACTCCATTCAAGCCCGTCAGGAAGACCCGATGCAAACAGAGAGATTCCCGCGCCGACAATAACGGCCATCACGCCGAGCGTTACTATAGCCGTTTTTCTGCTGAGGCGAATCTTACCCGGCAGCGGGTTCAAAGCAAGGTCCGGCCTGACCTGCTGGAGGTATCCCAGCACAGCCACTGTAATGATGCCTTCGACCAGGCCGATCAGAAGGTGCACCCCTAACATTGTTATCATGAAAGTGAAAAACGGAACGACCAGTACGCCGGATAACGCTGCCTCAACCGGCACCAGGGCGGCGCCGGCTTCAATGGCGATTACGCAGGCCACCATCGCTGCTATGTGTGTCCTGCCACCGGTTTTTATAATCAACCGGTATATGAAGTAACCGATATAACTGGGCACCAGTGCCATGTTGATGATGTTGCATCCCAAGGCGAGCAGGCCCCCATCCTGGAAGATAAGGCACTGCACTATTATTACCGAGGATATTACTATTGCCCCTGCGTGCGGGCCTAATATGATTGCCAGCAGAACCGCCCCGACCATGTGACCGCTTGTTCCGGGCATCAGCGGCAGTTGAAAATTCACCATCTGCGCCGCGAAAACAAAAGCGCCAAGTACCCCCATCAGTGCCAGCCTGTCGGAGTCGATGACGTTTTTGGCTTTACGGCACACCAGCGATAGACTCGCCGCCGCTATGCCAACCGTACCCGTCGCAACAGGAACCGATAACAGTTCATTGGCCATGTGCATAACATTAACCTCCAGTCTTATGTTTTTTGTTGTTGTCCTTCAGCATTTTTCAGAAACTTATCTGCAAACGCGCTGCTAACACTACCACATCGTCGGTCCCATCGCCGCCGGGATTCTGCATGTACTGAACGGCAGGACTTAATGCAGCCGACGGGCTTAGCTTAAAGCTGTAGTAGAACTCATACGCTGACTCGTAGTCTTCTGTGAACTGAACAGCACTGTTGCTGAAAATACCCCTGGCGAAGCCCAATGCGACAACATCTTCGTCCCTGCCAGGCAGAAGACCCTGGTACTGCAGGCCGGCGCTGTAAAAGTTTGTTATTTCGTTCACGGCACTGTCGGCCCAGCCGTACCTGAAGAACGCACCGATGCCCTGGCTGTCCTGCGGAACGTTGTTTTCCTTGAACAGCATTTGATCGAACGTAAGGTACAATCCGGTATCGTCGCGCTTGGTTTTACCGTTGGAGAATTGCTGTTTATCCTGGGGGTCGTACCACAAACCAAACCGGTATGCCCCCTGAAGCGGCCCATTGGCTGAATCGAACTGTGGGGTAACGCCCGTTTCAAGAATATACAAAAAATAGTCCTCGCCGCTAAAGGCAGTGGCAAAGCCGGTCTCTCTTCTGTCCGCTTGGGCATCGGCAATCGCTGCTGAGAGATACCACAAACTGTCGGAACTGTAATGAACCACCACGCCGAGACCATTATCCGGAAACGGAATTGTCGGATTGTTGATTAGAGCATTGTTGAGAAACTGAGTAGTCTCATCATTGGCATAAGTACCGCAGTCGAATGCCACCGGACAGCCCTGATGCTCTAAGCCGCCTGTAAGGTCGATTTTGCCGAGCCGAAGATGAAGCGAATTGTCCCAGAGTCCCTGTTCGTACCACAATTCGGTAACATCGATGACGCGCCTTGCCACGGCGTCTCCATTGACACCGAAGAAACTGCCCACCGCAGGTTCGTCAATGCCCGCGGATTTTGGCCATGAGCCTTCCGTCAGCATATGCACACTGCCGCCTTTAATCCCAAGCAGCCTGTCAAAATCAGCCGACACTTCAACATCATAGCTGCCGGAGAAACGACCTGCCCGCCGATGGGTACTAAGCCCACCATGAACATTTTGCTGATAAATCTGTGTCACGCCCAAATCAATATCTATACCCTTATCTTCCAACGTAGTGCCCGGGCCAAACATGCCGCTTGTTCGCCCTGCCTGCTGCTCAGGCTCGTCTGCATAGGCCATCCCATCAGAATCACCATTCGATGCGTTGACGCAGTCCGGCAATATCATCAAAAGCACGCTGATTAGCATTATCCCACAGTTATTCATGATTTATCCTTTGTCCATCATTGCAGAATACATTAGAATGCGCATAAGAATATGGTATTCGTGTTACCAGGTCAAGACTAAATCCGGCCCTTTCAAAAAAACGTGCTTTTCGGTAGAATACGCCCTGGTATAATGTGCAAAAGCTCTTTTGTCGGTATTAGCGCTTTGACGAGGGGAAAGAATGAATGCGATTGAACGTATAGGCGTATCGGTTGATAAAAAACTGCTGACGGAGTTTGATACACTCATTGCCGGTCAGGGCTATCAAAGCCGCTCCGAGGCCATTAGGGATTTAATACGACAGCAGATAAGTGCCGAGCAGTTGAAGAACCCCAAAGCAAAGGCTATCGCAGCCGTTTTCCTTGTCTACGAGCATCATTCGACTAAGCTCATGGAGAAGCTGACCAGCCTCCAGCACTCACACGTGCTGCAGACAATCTCGTCAATGCACATTCATCTGGACGATCATAAGTGCCTGGAGGTAATCGTCCTCAAGGGACACGTTGGTGAGATTAAGAGCATGGCAGAGAAAATCGTCAGCCTAAAGGGTGTAAAGCTGGGGCGAATTAATGTGGTTGCACCTGATGCTACCTGATTGCTTGTCGAACAATACCCCTTGTGTGATGAGAGTAAAAAGTGTATAATGGGTGGCAGAAATTCTATCACAACTGGAGGTGGGTTTTATGACAAGTATGAGTCTTCCTATGCGGTGGTAAAAAGGACTGTATGGCAGATAAAATATCGATACGGTGCGGTTTTGGTTTTCTGCTGGTTTCGGTGTTGTGCAGCGTCGGCTGGGCGTTCAGAGCGGAACAGCCGCCGAGCACGACTCGCACGCTCAAAGACCGAGGCATTATCATTGCCGGGGGCGAGGTTGGTCTTGGCAGCAGTGCTCAGCCGGCAGGTATCGCTGGGACCACAAAAAGAGCGCCTACGGCAAAGGCGGTGTCTGCCTGGAGACGTTTTACCGAGCGAAACGGCAGCCGATGGTGCGTCCGATGGAACTACGCAACGAAGACGGCTCATTGGGTTACGACAGGGCCTTCGCCGATGCCGATGATTGGCAAGCTGACCAGCGGGGACATTGAGTCGGCCTGCCGCGGTTTTATTGGCGATAACGTTGACCTTCTCGGAGCCGATGATTCACAACTATTGTTATCCAACAAGGCAAAGGCCGGTGGTCGCTGGTCGGTCGCTTTTCGCCAGATATACAAAGGCATCCCTGTACTGGGGGGCCAGGTTCGGATGCTGTTTACTCCGGACGACGGCCTGATGGCGTTCGGTTCGGATATTTATCCCGATGTTGACATAGGTACACAGCCGAAGATGAGCAGCGAAGAAGCTATCGAAGCAGCACAGGCGAATTGTCTCGATACAGCCGGCAGCGACGAAATAACCGAGCCGAAGCTTGTCATTGTGCCGCTTTACCGACCGCAGAAATTCGAGTACCTTTTGTGCTGGCAGTTGGAAATATTTCAGCCGATGATTCAGAAGAACTGGCGATACCTCGTCGATGCCGATACAGGTGCGGTTGTGGGTAAATCAAATACGCTGGTTTATGACAATATCACCGGAACCATCCGGGGCCAGTACAAGCGGGAATTCGCCAGCGACGCCATCGAGATAGCTCCTTTTCCACATGAAAGCATTACGGCAAGTGCACCCGAAATTGTTATTGCCAAGTGGGATTTCGACACCGACCCGGGCTGGAGCACGGAAGGTGACTGGTCTTTCGGAGTGCCTGCCGGCCATGAGGGAATTATCTCAAGCGATCCGAATTCCGGTTTCACCGGCGAGAACGTTTATGGGTACAATCTATACGGGAACTACCACAATTACATGCCCGTTTACTACCTTAGGACAACATCGATTGACTGCTCCGGTTATGACAACGTGCATTTGGGTTTTATGAGATGGCTTGGGGTGGAGTCGTCGAGGTTCGACAATGCAAGTATCGAAGTGTCTAACGATGGGAACAACTGGACTACGGTGTGGGCAAATCCCAACAGTGCGTTAAGCGATACGTATTGGGTCAGGGTTATGTACGACATCTCGGAAGTAGCTGCGTTCAACTCTGCAGTGTACATTCGGTGGGCTATGGGGCCTACCGACCTCTCAGTGACCTACGCCGGCTGGAACATTGACGATGTGGCGATAGTTTCTTTCGCGAACCCACCATCCACTGCGGAGACCGATACGGACGGTTTCTACAGCGTGCCAGTTCCGTGGAATCGCTGCGATCTGAAATCAGAACTGAAAGGACTCTACTGCGATATCAACTATGCCTGCGGCCCCGACTCGGTATTCGAACGAAGCGATGTCTATGATGGTGAAGTTGTTGACTTTATCTGGGACGATTCTTTGACTAATGAGCTTGTAGAATCAAACGTCTATCATCATATTAACTACGTGCATGATTACTTCACGGCGCTGGATCCGAATCTATCCGATCCTTCCGCCGGATATCCATCAGGTTTGGATTATTCCATGCCGGTCAGGGTACAGGCAGGCTGTTCAGACGGCTACTGCAATGCCTACTGGAACGGTAAAGGGATAACCTTCGGAGCCGGTGACGGAGTTTACTGTGACGATTTCGGACTTTATTCGGAGGTAATCTATCACGAATACACGCATGGTGTGACATCGAAGGTTTATGACGGTGTCTACCTGCCCTACGCCTTCGAGGCGGGGGCTATGAACGAAGGATGGAGTGACTATTTCGCGGGATTATTGTCGGCAAGCCAAAGCCCGTTAATGGGCGACGGCGGTTTGGTCATTTCTAATCCTGATGGATTCCGCACTTTGGACAACGATTATCGTCGCGAAACGGATTTCTACAACGAGGTGCACGTCGATAGTCAGATGTTCAGCGGTGCTTTGTGGGATGCGAGAAACATGATGGACCGTCATGGTGACGCGGAAATACTTGACGGTATCGTTCATTTCGCTCGATACTCCCATCCTGAAACCTTCGAAGAGTGTCTTGGGGCTATTCTTTTCGAAGATGATGTCCGCTACGGTGACGGTTATTTAGGCAACGGCACACCTCATGGTCAGGCTATCTATACCGCCTTCGGCAATCACGGTATCGGCGGGTTGCAGTATCTGGCACCGAGCATTGTTATTGACGACGCAACCGGCAATGGAGACGGTAAGCTGGATCCGGGAGAAACAGCAAATCTGTCGCTTTCTCTGACAAACGGCTGGGCGGACGCGACCGGTGTATCAGCCAGGTTTTCCAGCTCGGACCCGCTTCTTAAGATAAACAAAAGAAACGGCAACTTCCCTAATGTCGAGCACGGCGATGTTACCACCAACCAGTACGACCCCTTCGTTGTCCGGCTCGATGCGGCCTGCCCAAGAACTCATTCCATTAATCTCACGCTTGATGTCTCTGCCTCAGGGCCTTATAATTACTCTCGAACCTGCCTGCTCACGTATCCCGTCGCAGTACAACAGTTTGTCTATGACGACGGCCAGTCCGATGCAACCATTGGATACGGAAAAGGGGGAGGCGGGGGACTGGCTATTCGCATAACACCATCGAAGTATCCATGCTATATCAGTCATGTAAATTTCCTGCCGCATCCGGATTCAAATGCTACGGTTACGTTGAAGCTGTGGGACGATGACGGGCCCAGCGGCTCGCCTGGCACGGTTTTGGGCAGTATTGATGCTCATATCGTTGGTAATGGCGGCGACTGGCGTGATGTCGATGTATCTTCGCTGAACATCAGAATTGACGACGGCAGTTTCTATGCAGGCTGGGTTCAGGGATACACCGCGTACTTTAATGGATTTGACATGGACCCACCCTATTATAACCGAACTTGGGTTTACTCGACGCTATTACAGGGCTGGGCACCACTTGTCAATTTTGGTTATCTCGGCAATCTGATGGTTCGAGTGCGGTATTTGTATGACCTGGGCGGTGGGCCTGTTCAGAATATATTCATAGGAAAACGATACGCCGCTATCCAGGAGGCCATTGATGAAGCCTACGCCGGCGACGAAATAGTTGCCGAGCCGCAGAGATACTACGAGAACGTCCGCCTGGCAGGGAAAAATCTTACCCTCAGGTCCACAAATCCCGATGACCCGGCTGTTGTGGCGGCAACAATCATCGACGGTAACAATAACGGCCCCACGGTGCTTTTATCCGACGGCATCGATGCGACTTGTGCATTGCGAGGTTTTACAATAACCGCCGGAAAACAAACCCCTGATGACAGGGGCGGCATATCGTGTATTAAGCTTGGGGAGACCGGCCCAACAATAAGCAAGTGTGTTATCAGAGGGAACTTCGGTTCGGGGATTTATTGCAAAAACAGCAGCCCGACGATTAGACACTGCGCTGTTTTAGCCAATCAAGGCGCCGGTATCGAACTTGTTTCAGCAAGCAGTCCGACAATAGAAAACTGCACTATAGCAAATAATCTGCAGCACGGCATCGCAGCAGGCTACGCGTCGGTTACAAACTCAATCATTTGCGACAATATGCCGCCGCAGATAAAGGGTTCGGCACTTGTATCGTACAGTGACATTGAAGGTGATTGGCCCGGCCTGGGCAATATCGATGCTGACCCCTGCTTTGTTGACCCAAACATCGGCGACTATCGTCTCAAAAGCCAAGGATGGCGATGGGACCGCGATACAAGCCAGTGGACGTGGGATGAGGTTACCAGCAGGTGTATCGATGCGGGCAACCCCGGTGCTGGTCCGAGAGATGAAGCTCTCACATTGGATGTTGATCCTTTGAACCGTGTCGGACGGAATCTAAGAATCAATATGGGTGCCTATGGCGGAACAACACAGGCCTCAATGCCGCCTTATGATTGGACCCTGTTAGGCGACCTGACAAATGACGGTACAACGGATTTCATCGACCTCATGCATTGGGCGCAGAACTGGCTGACCTGGGGCCAGGATATGCCCGGCGACCTGGATAGAAACGGATTTGTCAATATGAGTGACTTTGCCGGATTGGCCGAGGGGTGGGCATTGCAAACCAGTTGGCACCAGTAGGGCCTGCCTTGGCTTATGCACTGTTGCAAAACAGCGGTTCCTCGGCTATCATACAGCAAATGGCGGCAAAAGCGAAAAAAGACAAGGCCGACCGGACGCCGCGGGTTGTTAACAAAAAGGCGTTTCGAGACTACGAACTCACAGAGAGGTTCGAGGCTGGAGTTGAACTGCGCGGCACGGAGGTAAAATCTCTTCGGGCAGGCCAGGGAGACCTTGACGGCTCATACGCACGAGTGCTCGGGGACGAATGCTGGCTCATTTCGGGCAAAATCGCCCAGTACGCGCAGGCCTCGATTGCCAATCATCAGCCCGACCGCAAGAGAAAGCTGCTGCTGCACAAGGCTGAGATTCGCAAAATAAGAGGCAAACTGGAGTTGCGGGGCTTTACACTTGTGCCTCTTCGGATATACTTCAACGAAAGAGGCTTGGCAAAGGTTGAACTGGCATTGGCCAGGGGAAAAAGACAATATGACAAACGCCGCAAAATCGATGAGAAGACCCAGAGACGCGATACCGATAGAGACCTGAAAAAGTATCGCAGGTAATCTCTGTATCAGGTTCGTCGCAAATGTACAGGAGTTTAAGGTTATGGCACAGCAGGAAAAAGATGACCCGCAGGACAAGAAACTCATAATTGATGAGGACTGGAAGCACGAGGCCCAGCACGATAAGGAAGTACTCACCTCCCAGGAAAAAGCTGAAAAAGAAAAAGCTCAAAAGCAGGAAAAAAGCACCGGCCCCCTGCCGCAGGGTAACTTTGCTGCACTTGTGAGCATGCTCGTTACACAGGCGTTGTTTGCGATGGGTATACTGAACATCGAAGGACAGGACAATCGCGAGCCGGATCTCAGCCTTGCGAAATACAACATCGATATGCTCGAGGCCCTTGAGGAAAAAACAAAGGGCAACCTCACCGAAGACGAACAAAAAGTCCTGACCGATACGCTCAACCAGGTCCGAATGGCCTATGTAAAGGTCACGGGGTGACCATCGTGGCAACTATACTTGATAAAATCATCGCCGACAAAAGAGTCGAAGTGGAGCGGCTGCGTGTACAAAAAAGTCTTGAACAACTTCAGAACGATGTTCTGGGCATGGAGAAATGCCGCAACTTCTACAAGGCCGTCACAAAACCAAACGCACGCGGTCTCAACGTCATCGCCGAAGTCAAAAAGGCATCACCCTCGGCAGGCGTTATATGCCCGGACTTCGACCCTGTTGAAATCGCGGAAAGCTACCAGGAATGCGGCGCCGATGCCATCAGCGTCCTGACCGACGAAAAGTACTTTCAGGGAAAACTCGAATACATCAACCTGATAAAAGAAACCGTTGGACTGCCCATACTGCGTAAAGACTTCATCATCGAGAAGTGGCAGATCTATGAATCACGTGCGGCCGGTGCCGATGCGATACTGCTGATAGCCGAAGCGTTAAAGCCGGGCAAACTGATGGACCTGATGATTACTGCCGCGGAGCTTACGTTGACGGTGCTACTTGAGGTACACGAAGCTGATAGTCTTCTGGCCATGCGCAGTCTAATCGGTTTTCCGAGAAAAGGCTACAGCATCATTGGAATCAACAACCGCGATCTTGCTACAATGGAGGTTGATTTGAACACAACCAGCCGTCTGGCCGAGTTTATCGATAACAAAAACGAGCTTGTTGCCGAAAGCGGAATAAGAACACGAGCCGATGTTGAAAAGCTCATAAAGGCCGGCGTAAGAGCCGTACTTATCGGCCAGAGCCTATGCCAAAGCGGGAGCATTGAAGATAAATTCAGGGAGCTTTTCGGTTAGCAGCCTATGGACTACTATCTTATTCTTGCAGTAATCGGCCTGGTTATGGGGACGTTCGGCGGCCTGCTCGGTATTGGTGGCTCAATAGTTATGATTCCCGCGCTTGTACTTGCCTTCGGACAGAACCAGCACCTCTACCAGGCGGCTGCGATGATATGCAATTTTTTCGTGTGCATCTCCGCCGTTGCCGTACACAAGAAGGCAAACGTGCTGGTAATTGATGTCGTTAAGTGGCTCGTCCCAGCCGGTATCATCGGAATCCTGGCCGGTGTGTCACTGAGTAATATACAATTCTTCGCGGGCAAAAACACTATCAACCTCACGCGTCTGTTCGGATTGTTCACCGCCTACGTGGCAGTTTATAACATCCTGAAGTTACGAAAGCGTGATGGGGGACTTAACGGCCTGGATATCTCTCGGAGAAAACAATCACCAACCCTTACATCACTAATCGGGCTTGTCACCGGCTTCGTTGGCGGACTGCTCGGTCTCGGCGGCGGGACCGTCTGCACACCGATGCAGCAGCTCTGCCTCAGGATGCCCCTGAAAAGAGCCATGAGTAATTCATCGGCTCTTATCGCATCAATGGCGTTGATTGGCGCCTTCTATAAGAACATTACCCTGGCAAGACACGGCATCGCCGTCGGCGATTCATTGAAAATAGCGGTAGTCGTTATACCAACCGCCGTTATAGGCGGCCTCATCGGCGGACGACTTATGCACAAGCTTCCGAAGAACATCGTCCGACTGGTCTTTATTGGGCTGCTCATCATCGCCGCCATAAAAATGCTGACCGTAAAACCAGCTTGACCACAAAGCGGCTGCAATGAGGACTGCTGCTATTTCTTCTGCGTTTTCTGGATTCTGGCCCACTCGTCACGCAGTGATACTGTGCGGTTGAATATGAGCTTGGTTTCGCTGCTGTCGGCATCGACACAGAAATAGCCTAAGCGTTCGAACTGATAACGGACCAGCGGTTTCGCATCTTTCAGCGAAGGCTCAACAAAGCAATCGGTGAGAACCTCCAGCGAATTCGGATTAAGATTCGATGTGAAATCGTTACCCTCATCCGTCTCATCGGGATTCTTCGTGCTGAACAAATGCTCATAAAGTCGCACCTGGGCCTTGACCGCATGCGCGGCGGAAACCCAGTGAAGCGTGGACTTGACTTTGCGACCGTCCGGTGCGTCACCTCCTTTCGTGGCTGGGTCGTATGTGCAGTGAAGCTCAACGATATTACCCTGCGCATCCTTGACCACGTCCACGCACCTGACAAAGTAAGCATACCGAAGCCGAACTTCCCGTCCCGGGGCAAGACGATAAAACTTCTTCGGCGGCTCCAGCATAAAATCTTGGCGCTCAATATAAAGCTCACGCGAAAACGGAACCTTGCGGGTCCCAGCAGCAGCATCCTCCGGGTTATTAACGGCTTGCATTTGTTCAACCTGGGCTTCGGGGTAATTGTCGATAACGACCTTCAAAGGGCGAAGCACCGCCATCACGCGCGGCGATGTCTTGTTTAAATCCTCTCGAACGCAGTGTTCCAGAAAAGCGATATCAACCGTACTGTTGAACTTGTTCACGCTGATACGCGTGCAGAAGCTCCGAATAGCCGCCGGCGAATACCCGCGTCGCCGCATCCCGCAAATCGTCGGCATTCGTGGGTCGTCCCAGCCAGTGACAAGTCCCTGTTGAACAAGCTGCAGGAGCTTGCGTTTGCTCATCACGGTAAAAGTAAGATTCAATCTTGCAAACTCAATCTGTTGCGGATGATGCGCCCCGAGGGCATCGAGAAACCAGTCGTACAAAGGCCGATGATTTTCGAACTCCAGCGTACAAATCGAATGTGTTATCTGCTCAATCGAATCTTCCAATCCATGTGCCCAGTCGTACATCGGATAAATGCACCATTTGCCCCCACTGCGCGGATGGCTCGCATGAAGAATCCGATACATCACCGGGTCACGCATATTCAGATTCGGATGTGCCATATCAATCCTGGCCTTTAACGTGCGCATTCCATCGGCAAATTCACCCGCACGCATCCTCGTGAACAGGTCAAGATTTTCGTCGACGGGCCTTTCTCGATAGGGGCTGTTCTTACCCGGCTGCGTCAGTGTCCCCCGATACTGCCGCGTCTGCTCAGCCGTCAAATCGCAGACATAAGCCTTGCCGGCTTTAATGAGCTGCACGGCGTAATCGTACATCTGGTCAAAATAATCCGACGCGTAGAACAGCCGACCCTCCCAGTCAAATCCTAACCATCGAACGTCACGCTCAATCGCATCTATATATTCCTGTTCCTCCTTGACGGGATTGGTGTCATCAAAACGCAGATTACACTTGCCGCCAAACTCTTCAGCGATACCAAAATTAAGGCATATACTCTTGGCGTGCCCAATATGCAAATACCCGTTAGGCTCAGGCGGAAATCGAGTACTGACCCGACCCTGCCATTTGCCCATCTTTATATCCTCTGCAACAATTGCCCTGACAAAGTCCAGCCGCACCGAAGAATCTTCACTGTCATTCATACCAAAACCTTTCGCTTTCTAGATTACAGCATTGTGCAAATGCAGTATTATAATGCACCAGCACATCTGATTCCACAATTGCCTTTTGCGACTCTTGACAATTGGTTTGATATAGCTTAATTTTCATTGTTTATGCAGGTTTCCAGTATTCTTTGAGGTTCGCAATGGTAGTAACACGTTTTGCTCCCTCGCCGACAGGCTACCTTCATGTAGGAGGTGCAAGAACCGCGCTGTTTAGCTGGCTCTTTGCCCGCAGCACCGGCGGTAAATTCATCCTCCGAATTGAGGATACCGATCTTAAACGAAACACCCCAACGGCCACCCAACAGGTCATTGACGACCTCCGATGGCTCGGAATCGACTGGGACCAAGGCCCGCAGGTCGAAGGAGCAAACGGTCCGTACTTCCAGTCCCAGCGAAGAGAGATTTATAACAAGTACATAAAAAAACTCATCGAAGAAAAAAAGGCCTACTACTGCTTCGACACTGCCGAAGAACTTCAGCAGATGCGACGCCTCGCTGAGGCCCAAAAGCACAGCTTTGTCTACCCAAGACCGGAGACCCTCCCAACAGATGAAGATGCACAAAAAGCAGCCGAGAAGGGGAAACCTGTTACCATCCGTTTCGTCGTACCGCGGGATAAGCCGCTCGTCGTAGAAGACATTGTCCGAGGCAGGGTCACTTTCCCGCCAGGAGAATTCGCCGACTTTATAATTCGCAAGAGCGACGGCTTTCCAACATACAACTTCGCCTGTGTTGTCGATGACGCCCTGATGGGCATCACCCACGTTATCCGCGGGCAGGAACATCTTATGAACACACCGGGCCAGCTCGAACTCTGGAAGGTGCTCTTCAAAGGTATCGAACCGCCGAGTTATGCCCACATGTCTGTCACCATAAGCGAATCCGGCGGCAAACTATCAAAAAGAGAACGACCAAAAGCACTGCGAAACGCCATTAAGCAAACACCCGACATAGATACTCACAAGCTCGCCGAAATCGCAGGCATAACCATCGATGAGGTCAACAGCTTCATGGCAGGCAAAACAACACCGGACATGCCCAGCATCGGTGCAATGGCCGAATACCTCGGCGTCGCGCTGCCCGAAATAAACGTCGTTGATTTCTTCAAAAGCGGCTATCTGCCCGAAACCATGGTCAACTTCCTGGCGCTGCTCGGTTGGAACCCGGGCGACAACAGGGAAATAATGTCACTGAAGGAACTTATGGATTCCTTTGACATCAACCGCCTGACAAAATCAAACAGCCTCTTCGACCGCCGAAAGCTCGTCGCTTTCAACACCGAGCACATGCGAATGCTGCCCGCGGACAAACTTCTGCAGCACTTCAAAGCATACCTGAAAGAAAACAAATCACTACTTGTCTCGGCCGATGATGAATCTCTTACCAGAATACTGAAACTCTCCGAAGGCGCACGAACGCTGGCAGACGTCGAAAGAAAGAGCCGCTTTCTCTTAATAGCCGACGACGAACTGCAATACGACGGAAAGGCCGTCAAGAAAGTCCTCCTGAAAGGCGACGCACTTATCTTCCTGGGAATCATCCGCGACAAACTCGCCACAATGGAACCGCTCACAGAAGACAACATAGAAAAAATGCTGCGGTCATTAGCCGAAGAAAAACAATTAGGCCTGGGAAAAATCGCGCAACCGCTGCGTGTCGCACTATGCGGAACCACCGTCAGCCTGCCAATTTTCGACTCGGTACAAATGCTCGGCAAAGAAAAAACCCTAACAAGAATAGATATCGCCCTGGAGAAGTTTGGCATGGATGGGAAGGCCAAATAGGTGTTGAACATGGCAAAGCACCAACAAAATCAGCGTGTCAAAGAAAGGTTCAGAAACCAACTCCTGCGCTATACTGAATCGTTCAACGAGGCCGTCGCCACGGATGGCGGTGATTGGGTTGTAAAGGGCTTTATTGATGTAGCGAAAAACATCTATACAATTTCCGCCGATACAAAGGTCATTTCCAAAATTATGGAGATCCTGCTTTTTCCAAAGCTGTGTGAATTTGCTGAGGAGCATGGGTATAAAATGGTTCTCTCGAAAGAGCAAAATTTTTATCCGGACATTTCGTTTGTGGATGCTAAAGATCACAAGTTTGCGGTTGATATAAAAAGTACTTACCGAAAAGGCAGGAATACCGTCAACGGTATGACTCTGGGCGCATTTACAGGGCATTTCAGAAACCGCAAGAGCACCAAGAATACTATGTTTGCTTACGATGACTATGTTGGCCATTTTGTTCTGGGTGTTATTTACTCCAGGGCTAACGAGGGTTCCGAGGAAAACAAGATATACAAATTGAAGGACTTGAAAAGCATAACTTCGGTGATTAAGGATTTTACGTTTTTCAAAACTTGGAGAAAGTGTTTTTGACGACTATTGGATGTATTACTTGACGAAAGACATGGCAAAAGCTGTCGATCTTAAAGAGGCTCCCTATCGAAATCTGGAAACATACAAACAATACAAAGGGTTAGAAAGGTAAGCCGTGCGACCGAAAGCAACTAATACTGATAGAAGCCAAATGGTTTTCATAGAGGATGATGCAGTATTCCCCTCAACGCGTTTCCAGGGAAGTAAACTGAAGTTGGTCGGCTGGATCTGGGATACTATTAAGGATTTGGATTTTAGTACCACACTCGATGCCTTTGGCGGCACAGGATGTGTAGGACATATGCTCAAGACCAGAGGTAAGACGGTAACATATAATGATGCACTAAAGTTCAACTGGTACGTCGGTATGGCTCTCATCGAAAACGATAGCACAACGCTCTCCGAAGAGGACGTTGAATTGGTCCTTACGAAACAGGCCTCGCTCAAATACCCCACATTCATTCAGGATACCTTTGGGGACGTTTATTTCACGGATGAAGAGAATCAATGGATTGATATGGCTGTAACCAGCATTGGGTTGCTTACTGATCGCTACAAAAAAGCACTTGCCTATTTTGCCCTCTTTCAGGCCTGCATCATTAAAAGACCATTTAATCTCTTTCACCGAAAGAACCTTTACCTCAGGATGTCCCACGTCAAAAGAAATTTTGGGAATAAAACGACGTGGGACACGTCATTTGATGCTCACTTCAGGCATTTCGTTACCGAAGCCAATCAAGCGGTTTTCTCCAATGGCAGGCAAAACAAGACGCTAAATCTTGATGTTTTTGACGTTCAGGGGGGATTCGATATTGTCTATATCGACACCCCATACATTTCCAGAAATGGAACCGGCGTGGATTATCTTGGCTTCTACCACTTCCTGGAGGGCTTGGTCAACTATAGCAAATGGCCGGACATGATTGATTATAACACTAAACACAAAAGAGTGAAACGAACATCGTCCGTCTGGTGCGACAAGAATAGAATACTTTCTGCTTTCGACCGATTGTTCTGTAAATTCAAGGACAGTATCATAGTTGTCTCTTACAGGGCCGACGGAATACCTTCGATAGACGACCTCTCTCAACTCCTGGGAAAATACAAATCAACTATCGACGAAACAAGGCGGGAGAATTATAAGTACGTTTTAAGCACAACTCATTCTGATGAAGTACTGCTGATAGGAACATAGTATATGGGCACGTCACTACTCGTAACAGGCTCAATTGGGATTGACAGCGTAACAACGCCACATGGCGTCAGTGAAAACTGTCTCGGCGGCTCTTCCGTATATTTCAGTATGGCCGCCAGCTTCTTCACACCGGTCAGGCTCATCGGCGTCATCGGTCCGGATTGTCCGTTCGACCTGGCACAGGTCTTTGCCGGCAGAGATGTCGATCTGGCCGGTCTGGAAGTCAGACAAAACAGCAAAACCTTTCGCTGGAAGGGGATCTACAGCACAGACATGGACCAGCGAACGACCGACCTGCTCGAACTAAACGTTCTGGCAGAAGCGCCTCCGGTTGTACCGCCGCAATTCAAGGACAGCACCTTCGTCTTCCTCGCCAACACGTCCCCGATACTGCAGCTCGAACTTCTTTCACAGATAGATGCCCCACATTTTATCGCAGCCGACACAATGGACTGCTGGATCGAAGGCAATCTAAATGACCTGCAAAAACTGCTTGAAAGAATCCACTGCCTGGTCATTAACGAAGATGAGGCAAGACAACTCGCCGACGAACGCAACCTCATCACCGCCGCCGAAAAGATCCTCACTATGGGACCCGGCATACTCGTTATCAAAAAAGGTGAATCCGGCTCACTAACATGCTGCGTGGACGGTCAAAAGTTTCTGCTGCCGGCGTATCCCGCAACGGAGGTAAAGGACCCCACCGGTGCCGGAGACAGCTTCGCGGGCGCGCTGATGGGCTATCTTTCTTCGCTCGATGCCGCAGATAAATCCAGCTTCGAGGCACTCAAAACTGCCGTAGCTTATGGAACAGTAGTAGCCTCATTCGCCGTCGGTGACTTCTCTCTCAAAGGCCTTACTTCAATTACAAAAAACGACATAAACGACAGGTTCGAAACCCTGCGCCAAATAACACAATTCTAAACACAGGTTGCTTTATGAGAGTTTTCATTGCCGTTGACGTTGATGAGCAAATCCGAAAGGCGCTCGGCAGCCTGCAATCCGAACTGAAAAGCAAAATAAACGTCAAGAAAAGCGACGTAAAATGGGTCAGACCATCATCAATCCACCTGACACTCAAGTTCCTTGGTGAGATCAAAGACGCCCAGGCCGTTGAGGTCTGCGACATAGCCAGGCAAGTCGCACAGACCCACAGCAGCTTTGAGCTTGCCGTTGAATCGGTCGGTTCTTTCGGCGGCAAAAGTGCGAGAGTACTCTGGGTCGCAACAGCCTCCGGCAGCGATGAACTGGCTCGCCTGCAGAAAGATATCGAAGAACAGTTGGTAAACGCCGGCTGGCCGCCCGAAAACAGACAGTTTACAGGACACCTCACTCTCTGTAGGATAAGAAATTCGAAAGCAGGTTTCAAATTGGCTCAGATTGCCCAGGACTATAGCGATTACAAGCTCGGAACAACGTATATAGAAGCCGTTACCGTCTACCAAAGCCAATTGACTTCGGCGGGACCAATATATACACAATTAGGAAATTACAAACTGCTATAATACAAACACGGCAAATGGATTTGGAGAAACGCAATATGGCCAAAACAAAAAAAACAGCAAAAACAATAAAAACCCTTCAACCGGCTGGGGAAGAAACCGCTCTTGAGCGGGTTATCGCCCAGATTGAAAAGCAGTATGGCCAGGGTGCCATCATGCAGATGGATGAGCACCTGTACGCAAAAATACAGGGCATCAAAACAGGGGCACTGTCGCTCGACATCGCGCTCGGAGGAGTCGGAGTTCCCCGAGGCAGAGTCGCCGAGCTGTTCGGCCCCGAGTCATCAGGAAAGACCACCCTCGCCCTGCACGTCATAGCAAACGCCCAGAAGACCGGGGGCGTCGCCGCTTTCATAGATGCCGAGCATGCACTCGACATAACCTGGGCAAAGAGACTCGGCGTGGACGTCAGCTCGATGCTCGTTAGTCAGCCGGACACCGGCGAGCAGGCACTTGATATCACCGAAATGCTCATCAGGTCGAACTCCGTCGACGTCATCGTCGTGGACTCGGTCGCTGCCCTGACACCAGCAGCCGAAATCGAAGGTGATATGGGAGACAGACACATCGGTTTGCAGGCAAGACTCATGAGCCAGGCAATGAGGAAGCTCACCGCCGTCATAAGCAAAAGCAAAACCGCCCTGATTTTCATCAATCAAATACGAATGAAAATCGGCGTAATGTTCGGCAATCCGGAAACAACACCGGGCGGCAGGGCGCTCAAATTCTACAGTTCTGTACGAATCGACGTCAGACGAATTTCAACCATTAAAGACAGCACCGGTGCCATAGGAAGCAGGGTAAGGGCAAGAGTAGTAAAGAACAAAATCGCCCCACCGTTCCGGGACGCAGAGTTCGACATCATGTTCGACAGCGGAATAAGCTACGAAGGCGACATCCTCGACCTCGGAGCAGCCGTCGGAGTAGTCCAAAAATCCGGAGCATACCTAAGCTACGGGGATATCCGCCTCGGACAGGGAAGAGAAAGCGCCAAAAAATTCCTCGCTGAAAACAAAGACCTCTGCGATGAGGTGACTCATAAGATTCTCGTTGCCAAAGGACTGATTGCGGAAGACCAGCCGAGCCAGTAAAACCAAATGTTGTAGGAATTCATAACGTGCCGACCGCGAAACAAATAAGACAGGACTTCATTGAGTTCTTCAAGAACAAAAGACATTCGTTTGTTCCGAGTTCCCCAATAATCCCGGCAGGCGACGACACTATCCTTTTTGCAAACGCCGGAATGAACCAGTTCAAAGACATCTTCCTCGGCTTGAAAACCCCGGAAGTACCCTGTGCGGTAAACAGTCAGAAGTGTTTGCGAGTAAGCGGAAAGCACAACGACCTCGAAGAAGTCGGCAGGGATACATATCACCACACCTTCTTCGAAATGCTTGGGAACTGGTCATTCGACGATTACTTCAAAGCAGAGGCAATCGAATGGGCATGGCAACTGCTTACCGAAGTCTGGAAAATACCCCAGGGAAAACTGTGGGCCACCGTCTTCGAAGGCGACCCGAAAGACAACCTCCCAAAAGACCAGCAGGCCGCAGACATCTGGACAAAGGTTACTTCAATCGCCCCGGAACACGTCCTGGCATTCGGCAAAAAAGACAACTTCTGGGAAATGGGCAACACCGGACCATGCGGGCCATGCAGCGAAATACACATCGACCTCGGCCCCGATAGATGCGACAAAAAAAACACGCCGGGCCACAAGTGCGCCGTCAATGCAGGCTGTGGAAGGTTCATAGAACTCTGGAACCTCGTCTTCATTCAATACAACCACACCGATAAAGAACTCATCGGCCTCAAGGCGAAATACGTCGACACAGGTGCAGGCCTCGAAAGACTCGTCGCCGTACTCCAGAACAAACCAAGCAACTACGACACCGACCTCTTCATGCCGATAATCGAAGCAATCGCAGAAATCACCAACCACAAATACACCGCCCAACTCAACAGTAGAACAGATACCGCCTTCAGGGTCATCGCCGACCACATACGAGCGCTCACCTTCGCCATAACCGACGGCGGTACGCCCTCCAACGAGGCAAGAGGCTACGTGCTGCGACGAATACTAAGAAGGGCCGCAAGATTCGGCAGAGAACTCGATATGCACCAGCCGTTCATACACAAACTCGTTCCCATCGTTGCCGAATGTCTCGGCGACACATTCCCGGAAATAAATCAAAGAATCGACTTCGTTTCAACCGTAATCGAATCAGAAGAAACAAGCTTCGGAAGAACACTTGATAGGGGCATCGATATTTTCAACGCCGCCGCAGAACGCGCCGAAAAATCCCCGGACAGAACGATTAACGGCAGGAACGCATTCCAGCTTTATGACACCTACGGCTTCCCGCTCGACCTCACACAGCTTATGGCCAAGGAATGCTCCCTGAACGTCGACACAGACAAGTTCGCCGAACTGATGGATCAGCAAAGACAACGAGCAAGAGCCGCACAAAAAACAACATCGGTTATCGCCAACCTCGCCGACACAGAGTTGCCCGCCACGGAAGACCTCCACAAGTATCACACCGACAAGTGCCAGGCAACCATTCTCGGCTGGATAGACGAAAACGGCTTCAATAACAACGGCACAATCGAAGGGGCCGAAGAAATCGGCATTGTACTGGACAAAACCTGCTTCTATGCCGAAGCCGGCGGCCAGGTCGGTGACTGTGGAACGATTGCCGCCGAGGGCGCACGCTTCATCGTCGAAGACACCACCAAAATCGCCGACTCCGTCGTACACAAGGGACACCTCGTTGAAGGAACTTTCGAAATTGGCCAAAATGTAACCGCTCAAGTTAGCAAGGACAGAGACGCCATAAAGAAAAACCACACTGCGACACACCTGCTCCAGTGGGCTTTGCAGAACGTAATAGACAAATCGGTTGCCCAGCAGGGAAGCTTTGTCTGTCCGGAATATCTCAGGTTCGACTTTACCTGTCCTGCGGCTCCCACGGACCAGCAGTTAAGAGAAGTTGAAAACCTCGTAAGAGCCAAAATCGCCGAGAAGCTGCCCGTCGTTTGCGCAGTGATGCCAAGAAAACAGGCACAGAAACTTGGTGCCATGGCCCTGTTTGGAGAAAAATACACAGACGAAGTCCGCATTGTCGCAATCGGTACAGAAGACCCCGACCAGCTAAGCCGGGCGTTCAGCAAAGAGTTTTGTGGCGGCACTCACGTAGAAAACATCGGCTCGGTCGGCGGATTCAAAATAATCAGGGAAGAAAGTATCTCTGCAGGAGTCAGAAGAATTACCGCACTAACCGGAGCCGCGCTGGCCGACTATCTCGAAAAAAGAAGCGACACCATTGACCAGCTCTCACAAATGCTGAAGATCCCCGCTGAAGACCTGCCGAAAAGAGTGACTCAACTGATAGAAGAAAACAAAAAACTCGTTAGACAGCTAAAATCCGCTGCGAAACATACCGGCACAGACGTCATCAGCCAGGCAAGAAAACTCCTCGATAATTGCCAAAGAATCGGATCTGCCGCCGTAATTGTGGCCCCGCTGCCAAATGCGACAATAGACCAGGCACGCCAAGCCATCGACATGTTAAAAAAGAAGGCAAAATCCGCAGCTATCGTACTCGGATTAAATGCAGAGGATAAGGCAATACTCATCGTGGGCGTCACAGATGACCTCATAAAGCAGGGCATAAAGGCCGGCGACATCGTCAGGGAAATCTCGCCGATTATCGATGGTGGTGGCGGAGGAAGGCCGCAAATGGCACAGGCGGGCGGGAAAAAGCCGGAAAATATCAGCCAGGCCCTCCAAAAAGCGACAAAATTTATAGAAGAAAAATTACGCTTACTGTGATGCAACAATCTCAAAAGGCCGATAAAACACATGGAACCGATTAGGTCATACGATTGTCTAATATAATTCGCCGCCTTTAGGCCGATTGCCGTCGAAGCGTGGTTTGTCAAAACGTGTGAAATTGCTTAAGATATGGTTAGTACGAATGCAGTTCGAATACCATCTTTAATCGTGGAGCACAATTATCGAGGAGATTGCTATGTGCACTGAAAAAAGTCTCAAAACAATGGTCACGCTCGTTTGTCTTGTTGCGTTAACGCTCACCCTGACCGGCTGTCGAAAAAGAACCACGCCGCAAACGCCTCAGCCAGCCCAGGAACCCAATGAAGAGCAGACAAAGACCGCACCTGTGGAAAACACAACCAATGAAACCACCCAAGAGCCGGTCGTCGCACCCACGACCCGTGGTGAACTCGATATCGTCCCCCTGGCTGGGGTTGGGCCCATCGACTTTGGAATGTCCAAAGAACAGGTAATCGAAAAACTCGGACAACCGGACAGATCCGAAGGAGGAGGAATCGCCATGTACTACCTGGGGTCCAGGGGCCTCTCGCTGCTGTTCGACTTCAGGCGAGGAGTAATGGAAATCCAGTGCTGGTCAAAAGAATTCCCAATGGCACCGCCCGAAATGAAGACCTTCGCAGGTAAGACCGAAAAGGGCATCGCAATGGGGGCCGAACGAAGCGAAATCATCGCCGCATACGGAGAGCCTGACAAGATAATCACAAAGAACCAGGTCGATGCACTCCGCTATGAGAAGCTCAGAACAGACTTCGTTATTTTCGAGAATAAGCTCGTCAACATAAAGGTGAAAGCACCAAGACTAACTCCATAGTCTGAGACCTTGTTCATTGCAGCATTGGTATATACGCCACGAAAAACATAGAACTAAAACGCCTCCACCAATTACCGGATAGGAGAGCGTATGATAAAGTTTCGCTGTCATAACTGTAATCAAAAAATCGCCCTTGAAAAACCCTGTACCGCAAAAAAGATAAGATGCCCCAGATGCAAAGCCATCATCATCCTGCCCACGCAGGCCAACGCGAACTCACCCGAAGATTCCCACAACGGCGAATTTGACACGCGGCTGTTCGATATCGCACAGGAAACTAAAACTCCAAATCCGGCCCCTATACAACCGCCGCCACTGACTGCGCTGGGCACGTTCGAACCGCAACCACAACATATACCCACACGAAAGCTACCATGGCTCATCGACATTTTTCTTTACCCCATAAGTGCGCCGGGTCTCACGGCACTTGCGATTATTATTCTCATACCAGCCTTTATCGCAATCGCAGCCAAAGCGGCGGGGCCTTTCGGATTCTTCATCGCCATCCCCGGCTTTGTTATAAACATCCTCATTGGTCTGTATGCCTTCTGGTATCTTTGTCAGTGCATCCGTGAAAGCGCACTTGGCGGCATTCGAGCGCCGGACATGCTCGAAAACGCGCCGGGCCTGGGCGAAATGGGCAATCAGTTTGTCAACCTTGCGGCTTGTTGGGTCTGTTTCATCGCACCGGCACTAATATACCACGTCTACGCCAAAGACACAGGCCCGGTCTTTTGGATGCTGGTCGTCTATGCCGTTATTTTCTTCCCGATGGGCCTTTTGGCTGTACTCATGTTCGACTCTTTCACAGGCCTGAACCCGCTCGTGCTTATACCCTCGATATTCAGCACCTTATTCCAATACATGGGACTGCTTGTTTTTGCCGGTGCATTAATTGCGGCATTTGTGGTACTGGTACGGCTCGCTACAGGAAATGCCATTCTGGAATTCATCACGGTAGTAGCGGCGATATACCTGCTGATGATTATTGCACACCTGCTTGGAAGGTTCTTCTGGAAATATCAGGACAAACTCAACTGGGAAGTCTAATCGCCACCCGCCTATTGCTGTTGTCGCAGTCTGACACTATTGGCGTGCGCATCGAGGCCTTCAATCTCCGCAAGACGAATAATATCCGCCGCACTCTTTAACAGCTTCTCCTTGTCGTATTCGATAAGGCTGGTCGACTTGACAAAATCATTCGCCGTCACCGCGCTGAAGAACTTCGCCGTCTGCCCTGTCGGCAGCGTGTGGCTCGGACCCGCAAAATAGTCTCCCACCGCAACAGGACTGTAACGACCAATGAATATCGCGCCGGCGTTATGTATCCGTTCGGCAATTGCGTGACTGCTTGAACCACACTGAATCTCCAAGTGCTCGGCGGCAAAATAATCCGCCTGTGTAATCGCTTCTTCCATCCTCTCAAAGACTATAATCCCGCTGTATTTCTTCAGGCAGCCGATTGTCTCTTTAGCACGTTTCAATTTCCCTGCCTGTTGCTTAACTTCATTAAGAATCTGTTGCGCAAGCATCTGCGAATCGGTAAATACAACTGCACTTCCAGGGGCGTGTTCGGCCTGGCTCAGCATATCGGCCGCGATCCACACGGGATTTGCGTTCTCATCAGCTATTATTAGTACTTCGCTCGGACCGGCCACAGAGTCAATATCAACAACACCAAACACCTTGCGTTTGGCCATCTGTACCCATCTGTTGCCCGGCCCGACAATCTTATCGACAGCCTTAATCGTTTCAGTCCCGAACGCCAGTGCCCCAACCGCCTGTGCACCACCAATTCGATAAACTTCGCTTATCCCCAGTTCATGGCAAACTGCTAATATCACAGGATGAATACTCCCCTCGAACCTCGGCGGAGAAACCACCGCAATCTCCTGGACACCTGCAATCTGCGCCGGTACGGCTGTCATAATCACCGTGGATGGCAGCGGCGCCGAAGCGGCCGGTACACAAATACCAACACGTTTCAATGCCGTATACCTGATCCCCGTCCCGCCCGAACAAATCTTGCTCACACCACCGAATATCTCACTCTGATACTTTCTCACATTGGCGATAGCTCTGCGAACCGAACCCATAAGCGAAGCATTATCTGCCTCAATCTTATTGTGCGCAAGTTGCAGATCTTCCTGCCTTATCCTCAAATCGTTACTTCTCAGCACTACTGCGTCAAACTTCTCGGTATATTCAAGGATGGCCCGATTTTTACGAGTCTTCACACCCTCGATAATCGCATCCAACTGGATATCTTCTTTACTGCCGTCCTTAAAATACGTCGCTTGTCTCACAACATGTTGAATTGCCCTCAGTCTTTCATGCCACTGAGGCGTATCCGACGAAATCAGAATCCCATCCAGTTCCTGGCTCATCTCGCTATTCCTTTACATACCAAGGTTGCCATAGGCGTAAGCCCGCACCGCCTGCTGCAAAAGCAGGTACTTCGTACCCATAAATTCCGTCACAAGCCCCGACACCTTAAAGCGAACCCGATCCGGCTCATACAACTGCCGATTCTGGGCTCGTTCCAGTGCCTCGCAAGGCAGCAACTCAAACCCGTCGCCTTCAACACCCCGACCGGAACTATCAAGCACAAACTTTGTCGACCAGCCACCGGCCCAAGCCTGCTCACTGCCGTTGATAAAACCCACTCTGCCGGCCATAACTGAATCCAGCTTCAAACGCTTTTCCGATTTACTGCCCGGCTCAGCCTCGCCGCTTGCGGGCTTCTCCTGTTTAGTCGGCCGCCTGATTTTTCTACCCCTAAGTTTCTCAAGCACATCAGCCGGTATCTGCACCGTATCGTTTGCATCATTGGCCTCGCTGCTCTTGCCGCCGCCATCTTCTGAGTCAACCACACCGGTCTTCTCTCTCAAAGGCAAAAAAGAAACGACAAACACATAATTGCTGCCCCTGTACCTGGTGGTATAACCCCAAAGCCTGTACTGACCAGCCGAATCGTTTCCAAAGCCGGCAATCATCCTCTCAAGGGCCGACGAAGGCAAAAGCTCCAGACGTGCCCCTGCCTTAACTTGTCCCTGACCATCGCGAACCTCCGACTCGAATTCAAAAAAATACATCCGACCACTTTCGTTACTATCTGTCGTTATAACCTTGCCGTCCACACGATTCAGGAAAAAACCGTCGCGAAGAAGAAACCTGTCCTTCGCGGCAGAGCAGTACCCCGACTCCGCCGAAATCATCGCCACAAACAGCGCCAATATCAAAACCATGTTCTTCCACACAAACATAACAGACCTCTAAAAAAAACGAAGACTAAATACAACCTGTCAGGATATCCCTAACTTCTGCCGCACCAGCGGCCTGGTGAACACATCCGCTGCTGCCGGCGTCATCGGTCGCCATCAGGTCAACCAGAGCCTTCCAGAAATCACCAACAAGTATAATTGGTTTATGCCCATCCATAAACCCTTTGTTTTTCAATTCCCAAACCATCGCCAATTCAAGAAGCGTTCCTGTACCACCGGGCAAAACCACGTAACCGGCCCCCAGCCTTATCAGCGTATCCAGACGCTCATCAAGCGAATTGGTCACAATCTCTCTGCTGACATACGCGTTGGCTGAACCGCGACCAAAGACCCTGCAGGTAACGCCGATGATCTTACCCCCTGCCTCGGCCGCACCCTGCGCCGCGGCCAGCATGGTACCTCCGTAACCACCATTGGCAATGACAAAACCCGATTCCGCAAGCTGCCTGCCGAGTTCTGAGGCAAGCTCATAAACCGCATCGGCGCGATTGGCGCGCGAGGTCCCGAAAATAGTTACAATCCGTTCACTCACTGGTCTTCTTGCACATATAGTTCAGCTTACCCCCGCAGAGCAGGATTTCACGGTCACGCCCCGAAAGAGTCAATTTCCCAATGAACTCATACCTGCCGTTCTTCTCACAGACCCTCACCGTCTCGTCGTCTTTAACTGCCTCGCGCAACCGCTCAATCCGCAGCGAGTCACCGGCTGCGACCTTATCGTAATCGGCCGCATCGGCAAACTCAATCGGAACGATACAGAAGTTAATCAAATTCGCCTTGTGAATGCGCTCGATACTTCTGGCAATCACCGCACGAACGCCAAGATACATCGGGCAAAGAGCTGCATGCTCACGAGAAGAACCCTGACCGTAACTTTCACCGGCAACTATCAAGCCGGCCACACCCTTGTCCTTCAGCAGCAAACCACGCTCGGCAAAACTAAGCTTGCCTTCCTCGGTAAAGCAGTTAAACACAACCTTCGAATACTCCGGAACATTCGAACGAAGTTTCAAAAAAGAACCCGCCGGCATAATATGGTCCGTCGTTATTTTGTCACCGCATTTCAGAAGAACCGCACAATCCAGACTCTCAGCAAGCGCCGGAGGCATCTCCGGAACAACTATGGTAGAGCCGCGCACAACCTCCTGCTTAGCCGCTTCTTTCTCGCTTAAAGGAGCCTCAATCATATTGTCGTTAATCATAAACTCCTTTGGCATCTCGATTCGCCGATACTCCACCGTTAACAAATCACCAAGCTTGCGAGGATCGGTTATCTCGCCCATCAGTGCCGAAGCGACCGCCGTTTGCGGGCTAACGAGATACACCATGTCACCCCTTGTACCGCTGCGACCGGCAAAATTGCGATTAAAGGTTCGAAGACTCACCACGGCCTCAGCAGGCGAAAAACCCAATCCGATGCAAGGCCCGCACGCAGTCTCAAGTATCCGCGCACCTGCCGCAATCATATCTGCAAGCGAACCGTTGGCCGCTAACATATTCAAGACCTCTCTGCTGCCCGGAGAAACTGCAAACTCCAGCATCGGGTCAACCTTGCGACCCTTAAGCACCCCCGCAACAAGCATCAAATCCGCATAGCTCGAATTCGTACAACTGCCTATCGCTACCTGGCCAACCGCGATACCCTCAAGCTCAGAAACGGCCTTGACATTATCAGGTGATGACGGACATGCCGCCATCGGGACAACGCCGCCCAGGTCAATCTCAATCACCCTGTCGTACTCGGCATCAGGCTCGGCGGTCAAAACCGCAAAGTCCTTCTCTCGCTTTTGAGCCGCCAGGAACACACGCGTCTGCTCATCGCTCGGGAATACGCTCGTTGTTACCCCAAGTTCCGCACCCATATTCGTTATCGTCGCACGCTCCGGAACCGACAGCGTCGATACGCCATCACCAAAATATTCAACTACCCAGCCAACGTTACCCTTCGTCTTCAAAATACTCAATAAATGCAGTATCACATCCTTGGCAGAAACCCAATCGTTCAGTCTCCCCGTCAACTTAACACCAACAACCTTCGGACAACTCAGGTAGAACAGCCCCGTTGCCATAGCTGCCGCGACATCAAGCCCTCCTGCACCAATCGCCAACATACCGATACCGCCACCGGTGGGTGTATGCGAATCGCTGCCCAGACATGTCGCTCCGGGCCTACCGAACCGCTCCAGGTGAACCCGGTGGCATATCCCGTTGCCTGCACGAGAATGATATACACCGCTCCTGGCTGTTATCGTCTGAAGATACAAATGATCATTATGGTTCTCCGGACCCAAACCGGACATATTATGATCCACATAGCTCACCGACAATTCCGTTTGCACCCTGCTGCCGCCCATCGATTCGAACAGCAAAAAGGCCGTCGTGCCGGTGGCGTCCTGTGTCAGCGTCTGGTCGATACGAATGCCAATCTCCGCACCGGCAACAAGTTCACCCTCGACCAGATGCTCACTCAATATCTTGTGTACCAACATCTGAGCCAATTTCACATCTCCTGACAAAACCAAAACAGGCAATTTACCACAAACAGCGATAAAAAACAAATCCCATATTTCGCACACAGCGATTCCGCAAGAAGTTTGTTCATGGCCTGTTTTGCGCCTCAACAGTTATAACCTCCTGCAAACAAAGAACATGGAACCGATGAAAATTACCGCTGAGCCTTCGGCGTCAAATCCAATAGACCCATTTTCCCCAACTGTGGCAAAAAATGGGCGTGCATTTCTCATTAATGAGAAACACCAGCTTTTCAGCATTAGCAACACGCCAAAGCTGTGGTGGAATTTACCCCACCGCCTGCTCATTATTCAGCCGGTCAGTAATTGTGCCAACCATAGCCAACGACTATGATTGTCTCAAACTTCGGGGTTTTTTTGAGGTTTTTTGCGGGGAGATTCAATTCAAGGCGCACCCCCTGTTAATGACGATGTAAGGGGTAGTCGTTTGAGTTTCATAAAC
>Ga0114918_10000356_pt1 | contig 39700 bp, 22 predicted proteins | sample LantaG_FD_87015 | JGI IMG/M metagenome (GOLD analysis project Ga0114918, IMG submission 87015) | Deep subsurface microbial communities from Baltic Sea to uncover new lineages of life (NeLLi) - Landsort_02402 metaG | ecosystem: Environmental > Aquatic > Marine > Oceanic > Sediment | place...
AGAAGAAGAAGAAGAAGAAGAAGAAGAAGAAGAAGAAGAAGAAGAAGAAGAAGAAGAAGAAGAAGAAGAAGAAGAAGAAGAAGAAGAAGAAGAAGAAGAAGAAGAAGAAGAAGAAGAAAAAGAGGTGGTGAGAGAAGGCGTCACGGGAAAGAAACGAAAGAGGCGTTTTCTTTCCTCGAAAAAAAAAGAGGGCACTCGAACGGGCTCGCGAGGAGTTTTTTCTTCTTTCTTCTTCTTCCTTACCTCCCGCTCTCCTTGATGCTGGTCGTCGCCACGACAGCAGAACCCGCGGCCCTCCTCTGCTGCGCCAGCAGGCGAGCCCTGGAAGACGAAGGAGCAACCTGAGAGCTCCTGCGGACGGGGGTCGAGACGACGAAAGGAGCAGCCGAGGAGGAAGAAAAGAAGGTCGACGACGAAACCGCCGCGAGCGCGACGAGCGTGGCCGCGGCGAGGGCGAGGGCCCAGCGAGCGAAGCTGTTGCTCTCTCTCTTTCCTCCACGCGAAAAAGAAGAGGAGGGCCTATTCTTCTTCGGACCCTGCTCTTGGGCCAGGAGGAGGCTCTCCATCGGGGTGAAGAGAGAGACGGAAAGAAGAAGAAGAAGAGGAAGAAAAAGATGAGGTGGAAGAGCAGCAGGCATTTCAGAAATCAAAAAGAGCAAAAAAAGTGTGAGCTCTGCTTCAGAAGCTCGACGTCGAAAAAAAAAAGAGAGCGACGTCGAATTTCCCCAATCTTTCTCTTTTTCCTTCCTTTTCTCTTCCTTCTCGCGCTCTTTCTTCTTCATCAGAGTCGAGAGGCGACCGTGTTTTGTCCTCGACGCGTGGAAAAAAGAACGGAAACAGACACGTCTGGAGCTCTCAATCGGGAGAAGAAAGAGTTTGAAAGGAATTGAAAGAAAAGAGAAAAAGAACATTCGCGATGCCGGCAAAGCAGCAGCAAGGAAGAAGCGGCGGCAAAAACCACGACGCCGCCCCGGGGCTCTCGCCTCCTCCTCAACCTCCTCAGCAGCAGCAGCAGCAGCTCGACTGCTGGGCCTGCGACGCCACCGTCGCCGTCCCCCTCGACCCGGAGACTGGATCTCCAGCGCTGGCTTTCAGCTGCGGGTGGTGCGGCGCCGTGACGCGGGTCGAAGAAGTCGAAGGAGGAGGAGGAGGAAGCGGCGGCAGTGGCGGCAAAGGGAATCAACGAGGAAGCAGTCATCGAAAGAAAAGGACCCGCCTCTCGACGCCTCGCCGCCTGCTCGCCAAGCTCCTCCTCCCGGCCGCCTCGGCGCTCTCCATCGTCGCGGCAACTATACTAGGAGTCGGCTGGGTGCTCCCGGCGCTCTTCGACGAATCGAAACACCCGTGGCTGCTGCTCTTGGCCGACGCCCTCGCGGCGCTGACCTCGTTCAACGTCGCCGTCCACTTTGCTGCCCTCTTTGCGCAGACCCTCGCCACCCTCTCTCCTTCTCCTCGTTCTTCTGATCCCTCAATCTCCTCCTCTTCCAATGGCCCCAAGCGGGTCATCGTCACCGCCGCGGGCGTGGGCCGGACCCCGGAGGAAGAGGACACGGTGAGCGTGAGCTTCAGCGGGGGGGACAGCGGGCTTGCCTTCAGCGGCGGAGGGGGCAGCGTCGTAAGCGGCGGCGGCGGAGGAGGAGGAGCGAATTCGGCAGGAGGAGGAGGGAGCGCCGCCGCCGCCGTCTTTGTCGGCAGCAGCGTCCCTCGAGGGGCCTACGCGGGCCACGAGCGCTGCGAGCTCTGCGTCGAGGCCGCCGCGCGCGCCTCCGCGGAAAGGAAGAGGAACAAAAACAGCAGCAGCCAGAGTCGGAGCAGCCGGAGCGGCAGGGACGTTCTGGCTGCCTCGCAGCAGTTTTTCCCCTTTTCTTCGGCCTCGGTCGGGATCCCCCCGCCGCTCCCTCCGCCTCCATCTTCGCACCCTCTCCCTCCGCCTCCGCCTCAGCGCGTCTCTTTTTCCTCGTGGAGGAAGCGAGGGCACAGGCCCCCCGGGGCGGAGCACTGCCTGGTCTGCGAGACCTGCGTCGCTGATGTCGACCACCACTGCTCGTTCGTCGGTACCTGCGTGTCTTTACGCGCCGGGAAAGGAGGAGCAGAAGCTGAGCAGGAGGAAGCAGCAGAGCTCCGCAGCAGCCGCAGCAGCAGCTCTCGCCACCACCCGAGCGGGAGGCATTTCGCGCTGCTGCTGTTCTGGCTGCTCGCGGGATCCCTCTACGCTACCCTGGGGTCCGTGGCGCTGCTGGCGAGCAGGAGGAGTGAAGTGGAGGTTTCGTGGAGGAGGGCCACGGCGGTGCTGCTACTGAGAGACAGTCCGCGAAGAAGCGCCGCTGCTGCTGCTCCTCTTCCTCAGACGGCGGTCCGTTGGCAGCTCGGCAAGCCCAAGAAGGCTCCTCCGCCGCCGACAAAGCCTTTTCCTTCTTCTTCCTCTCGTCGCTCCCGCGCCGCCACTTTCCTGCTCGTCCTCTTCGGCATCGGGCCGGTCCTGCTGGTCACTTCCCCTCCCTGGATGGCCGCCGCTCTTGGGTTAGCGGCCCTCAGCTCCGCCGCGGGGGTCGGGGCCCTGTTCGTCGCGGCCGAGGCCAGGAGGAGGGTCGCCGCGGGGGAGAGCGCGGCCGACGAGAAGAGGAGGCTGAGGCTGAGGATGAGGATGAATAATTCTCCTGCTCCTTCTTCTTCCTCTTCTTCTCTGTCTTTCTACGAGGCCCTGTCGGACCTGTTTGGGGGCGGGCACCCGGCGTCGTGGCTGCTTCCTCCGTGGGGCAACGACGGATACGGAGACGAGAAGGAGGACTAGGAAATTTCAAATTTTTGAAAAAATGTAAAAAAAAACGAGTAAAACCCTAAAAGTTATTTTCTTCCTTTCTCTTTACTCTCTGTCTCTCTCGATCTCGTTTACACGCGAAAAAGGCAAGACGGCGCGAGAGAAGTAGAAGAAGAAGAAAAAAACACGCTTTTTCTCTTGCGGGCAAGGTGGAAGGGAAAGAAAGAGAAAACTCTTTTTCCAAATTATTTTTTTTTTTCGATTTTTCGATTTTTTTTTTCTATCTAAGGCAAAAGCAAAAAAGCCAATCTAGTGCCCGTTCGTCGCGGCCTTGCTCGAGTCCACCACGAACCCGGGCATCGGGTACGACGCCCCGAACGCCTCCACGCGCACCTTCAGGTCGGCGATCCTCTTGTCGGCCATCAGTCCCGCATTAAACTGCTTCAGCAGGCGACCGGAAGAAGCCTGCACGTCCTTGCAGATCAACACGGCCTCGTGTAAGAAATCGGCGATCTTCTCGAAGTCGGCCTCTTTGAGCCCACGCGAGGTCATGGCCGGGGCACCGATGCGGCAGCCTCCGGGGGCCATGGCCGAGACGTCGCCCACCACGGCGTTCTTGTTCAGGGTGATGTGGGCCAGGTCGCAGGCCTTTTCGACCTTGGAGCCCGTGAGGTCCTCGGGGCGGAGGTCCCAGAGCACCAGGTGGTTGTCGGTGCCCCCGGTCACGATCTTGTAGCCGTGGTGGACCAGGCGTGCTCCCAGGGCCGCGGCGTTGAGCTTGACCTGCTTGGCGTAGGCCTTGAACTCGGGAGTTGCCACCGATTTCAGGGCCACGGCCAGGGCGGCGATCTGGTGGTTGTGGGGTCCACCCTGCAGCGAAGGGAAGACCGCGAAGTCGATCTTGTCCTCCATGTCGTAGGCCGTGCCCTCCGGTTCCCCCTTCTTGAGGGCCGAGGCGGGCTTGGGTCCTTTACGCATGAAGATCATGCCGGCGCGGGGTCCACGGAGGGACTTGTGCGTCGTGGTGGTGACGACGTCGCAGAACTCGAAGGGCTGCTTGAGCTCGCCGGCGGCGATGAGGCCCGAGGTGTGGGCCATGTCGCACATGAGGAGGGCGCCGACCTGAGGTGGAGAGAGGTGTGGAAGGAGAAAGAAAGAGAAAGAAAGAGAGAGAAGGCGTGAGAGAAAGAGCGGAGGGAAATGAAGAAGAAGAAGAAGAAGAAGAAGAAGAAGAAGTTTTCGAACGAAAAAATGCAAAATTTTGAAATTTTGAAAAGAGAAAAACTAAAACTCTTCTCCTCTCTCCTTCTCTTTACCTTGTCCGCGATCGCCCGCAGCCTGGCGTAGTCCCAGTCCCTCGGGTAGGCCGACCCGCCGCAGATGATCATCTTGGGTCTGAAGTCCCCGGCCTTGTCTTCCAGCTTGTCGTAGTCGATCCATCCCGTCGTCGGGTCCAGCTTGTACGGCAGCGACTCGAAGAAGATCGACGTCGCCGATACCTTCTTGCCGTTTCCCGTGTAGTACCCGTGGGTCAGGTGTCCTCCCGAGGGAAGGTCCAGGCCCATGATGCGGTCGTGCGGGTTGAGTAAGGCCGTGTAGACAGCCAGGTTGGCCGGGGAACCGGAGTAGGGCTGCACGTTGACTCCCCAGGCCGACGGGTCGAGGTTGAAGGCCCTGAGGGCGCGCTCCTTGCAGAGGAGCTCGAGACGGTCGACGTTCTCGTTTCCTCCGTAGTAGCGGGCGTTGGGTTGGCCCTGATGGGAGGATGGTTTTGGTTTTGGGTGTGGTGGCGGTGGGGTGGAAAGCGAACTGAGTGAGAAGAAGAGAGAAGAAAGGAGTCGAAGGAACAGGTCAAAGAGGTCGACGTCAAAGAGGTCGACGTCGAAGAAGTTTTTTTTTTGAAATTTTGCTCTTTTTGTTTTCTTTTCGATTCTGAAAATCTTTGTCTCGCACCTCCGAGTACTTGTTCGTCATGCACGAGCCCAGCGCCTCCATGACAGGCATCGAGGTGAAGTTCTCCGAGGCGATGAGCTCTATCCCGGTCCTGTTGTTGTTGTTGTTGTTGTTGTTGAGGTGGTGGCGGAGGTGGAGAGAAGAGAGAAGAGAGAGAGGAGATTGATGATGAGCGAGAGAATCGATTGAACCGTTTTTTTTTCTCTCCTTCGAAGAAAAAAGGCGCGCCTCCTTCATTTCGATCTCGGTCAAACGGTACGCCGCCGCGGCTCCGTGGACCCTCTTTCTGCTCTCCGACACCGCACGGCTGCGAGTCAGGCGACGTTCCATCTCGAGTCTCGCGGCGAAGAAAGGAGGAAAAGATCCGGAAGGAGGAGAAAACAAAGGGTTGCATGGGGGTCGTTTCAAAAGAAACAGGCGACATACGCGCGTCGTCGGAGCAGCAGCAGCAGCCGCAGCCGAAAAAAAGAGCATCGTCATCTTCATCATTCGCGCTCCTCGCCTTCTCGCCACTCACCACTGCCTCTTCTTCTCGTCCTCGAGGATCCCGAAGACCTCCGGGTCGGCCTCGACCAGGGGCGTGAGTGCGTCGGGGAAGACTCCCTCCATTTTTGCTTGGTTTTTGGTTTTTGAAAGAGAGACGAAAAGGAGAGACTGGTTTTTTGGTTTTTTTTTTTCGAAGAAGCTTGTGAGAGAGAGCGTAAGACCTCTCTCGGCGGCTGAAAAAATTTCATTTGTTCTTCGCTATCTAGTTTTTTACAAGAGCAGCCCCGGCGAGAACCCGTCCCCTCCGCCGCTGGCCACCGCGGCCAGAACCCGCACAGGGGGGGAGTGAGGCGCCGATCCTTCTTTGACGACCACCACGAACAGGGAGTGCTCCCTGCAGGCTTCGGGGCCGAGCCTCACCGGCTCCAACGAGCCTTTCATCGTCTTTTTGCTGCTTCCTCCTCCTCCTTGAACTCCCTTTGTCCACGCCAGCGGCGAGTCCGGGAAGCCCACCAGCACCAGGGCCGCCCACGGGGGACCGGAATCGTCGTCTTCGCTCGCTGCCACGGCGGCGGCGGCGGCCCTCAGGGCTTGGGCGGCAAAGTTCGAACCGAGAAGGCCCTCGAACGAGCAGACGTCGACGAATTTCGATTTCGGTTCGTCTTCTTCTTCTTCGCTTCTTCCCTCCTCGCTCTCCACGAGCGTCACCGAGGGGGACGACAGGGAGGCGGCGAGGCCGAGCCACTCGAGGACCTCGGTGAGGCGGTCGCGGTCGTCGTCGTTTGGTTCTTCTAGTTCTTCTAGTTCTTCTTCTTCTGCAGTCGTTTTTGTTCCTCCTTCCTCCTCCTCCTCCATCTTCTTCTTCTCTTCGTCGACCTCCATCTCCTCCCGTTCTCCTCTTCTCCTTCGATCTCGCTTCCCGGATCCAGAGGAAACAGAGCTACTTTTCCTCCTCCTGAAGAAGCTGGCAAACTCGGGAAAGGAAGAGAAGGGAGCGCGGGCCCGGAGGCGGCGGCGGGTCCTCAGGGAGACCTCCCGCGCGCCGGGGAGCGGCGGTGGCATAAGGAGAGCAGAGGTCGAAGAAGAAGAAGAGGTCGAACTCGAGCTCTGCGGCGGCGGAAGCAGCGCGAAAGGCACGGGCAGCGTCGCCTCGGCGAGCCTCTCGCGGGCCTTGGCGAGCGGGCGGTGCTCCGGAGCTGCTGCTGTTGCTGCTGCTGCTGCTCCTTCCTCTTCCATTTTCTCAGCCTCGACCTCTTTCGTCGTCTTCGCCTTCTTCATCTTCTCCTCCTCCCACCTCGCCCTCGCCCTCGCCGCCCCTCGCCCCGCGGTCAGGAACACCTCCGACAGGTACCAACCTCCGACAGGATCCCTTCTCGAGGCCCCGGGGGAGAGCGGGCCGCTCCTCCTCTGCTGCTCGGCGGGCAGCGCGAGGAGTAAGCGGCCATCGGGCGAAAGCGCGGCGCCGCCCCCGGCGTCGAGGGAGGCCGGCACCGCGAGGCCGCAAGCTCCACCTTCATTTCCTGATTTTTCTCCCTCGGGAAACGCCCACGCGATGAACTCGGCGCTCGTCAGGTCGGAGAGGTCGAGCTCCGGGACGCAGAAGTAGGGCGGCGGTTTCGGGAGGAGGTCGAAGAAGGAGGAGGAGGGTGACGACGACGAAGGAGGAGGAGGAGCTCCATTGCCGTCGCTGCCTTTCTCCTTCTCTTTCCCCGCCTTTGAGCTCGACGACGGCGCCACGACGTGCAGCGAGTGCGCGAGCGGGTGGGAGCTCAGAAGGGAGAGCGCCGCCTCGATGCCCTGCGAGGCGCGGGCCGCGGCCCTCGGGCCCGAGCGGCGCGACGGCATCGGAAGGAGCAAAGAGATAGAAAGGGTCGAATTCTGATGTCGACGAAAGTTCGGAGCGTCAAAACACAAAAACGGCATCGAGTCGAGAGTTTTTCTCTTCTCTTTTTTCTCTCTTGCTCTCTTGCTCGCTCTCTTTCTTCTCGTCCTGCCTTTGCCGCGATGGCAGACGACAGGGCGCAGCAGCAGCCTGCGAGCACGAGCAGCGGAGGCACCCTGGGCAGCCTGGCCGGAGTGACGAGGTGAGCAGAAGGAAAAAAAAGAAAAAAAGAGAAGCAATCAATCGATTTCGATGGGCCTTTTTCTCTCAACCTCGACCTCGACCTCTCTCTCTTCCAAAAAAAAAAAAAAACTTCAAAAACAGCTTCTTCTCCGGCCGCAGGGGCCTGCCCGGCTCGGTCCGCGCCCTGCGCGCCGCCGTCGTCAACTCCGTGATGCCCGGCTCGGGAGGGGCGACTGCGACGGCGACGGCGAGCGAGGCCACCGCAGCTGCCGCCGGCGCGGCTCCGCCCCCCCCTCCTCCTCCGCGCGACGCCTCCACCTCTGAAAACGGGAACTTCGATCCCTCGTCCGCGGCAGCAGCGACGCTCCGCGACTCCTCGACCTCGCCACCCCCGCCGACGCGCTCCGCCTCCGAGCCCCGCATGGCGCACTTCGACGCCCTCCTCAACCCCGGAAGCGGAAGGAATAACAACAATGCGGGCTCTGTCGACCTTCGGGCTCTGAGGGAGCTCGCTTGGTCGGGAGTGCCCCCGAGGCTGCGAGGCACTGTCTGGAAGCTGCTGCTCGGGTATTTGCCGGCGGAGAGGTCCCGCCGGAAGGCCTTCCTGGCGAGGAAGAGGGCCGAGTACGCGCACTTCATCCCGGCGCACTACGAGGGGGCCGCGGCGGCCGGGGCCGCGGTGAGAGGAGGCGGAACGGGTGGTGGAGTTGGAAACGGTGGAAGAAGCGAACACAAAAACGCTTCCACCTCTTCTTCCTCCGCAGCAGCGGCCTCCCTCCTCCTCCAGCCCCAGCACCTCTCCGAGGAGGCCGCGGCCTTACGTCAGGTCCAGGTCGACGCCCCTCGCACTGCCCCTGGTGTACCCTTGTTCGCGAGGCCCGATGTGCAGTCTGCCCTGGTCAGGCTGCTCTACCTGTGGGGGGTGAGGCACCCTGCTTCGGGTTACGTCCAGGGCATCAATGACTTGGCAACCCCACTGCTGGCGGCGTTCTTCGCCGATGCTGCTGCCGGGGATGGGGACGGGGTCGGGACTAGTGGTGGTGGGAACGGAGGAGGAGCAGGAAGCAGCAGCAACTTTGACGACAGAGACGGCAACGGAGATGGAAGCAACGGAAGAAATAACAACTCCAACTCTTCCCCTCTGCTCTCCCCCGACGACCCGGCATGGGCAGGCGTCGCCCTGCCCGAGGGAGCCGCCGAGGCCGCCGAGGCCGACGCCTACTGGTGCCTGTGCCGCCTGCTCGAGGGCGTGCAAGACCATTACACTCACGGCCAGCCCGGGATACGGAGGTGCGCCGCCGCGGTCGACGGCCTCGTCAGTCGCGTCGATTCAAAACTCGCCGCTCATCTCCGAGAGGAAAACGTCGAGTGCCTCCAGTTCGCCTTCCGGTGGGCGAATTGTCTCTTGGCCCGGGAGATGCCTCTTAGGGCGGCGATGCGGCTGTTCGACACGTGGGTGGCGGAGGGGGCGAGCGGGGCCGGGAGTGCTGGCGGGGGAGGAGGAGGCGGAGGAGGTGGAGGTGGAAGTGGAATGAGCGGAAGCGGCGGATGCGCAAACGGTAACACCTCTTCTTCCTCCTCTTCTTCCCTGCCCCCTTCCTCTTCCTCCCTCGCGGACTTCCTTGCTTATGCTTGCGCTTCCTTCTTGGTGGGATGGCGCGAGGAGCTGCTCAGGCTCGACTTCCAGGGGGCGGTGATGTTTCTGCAGAGGCCGCCGACGGCGAGGTGGGGGGAAGCCGACGTGGAACCCGTGCTGAGCAGGGCCTTTCTGTGGAGGGCGCAGTTTGGAGGGGCGCCGAGCCATCTGGGGAGGCGGTAAGTGGAGTGAAGAAGAAGGAAGACGAATTGATTATAGTTGTAACAAAACGCGAAAAACGGAAACAAAAGAAAAAAATTCATTTCGCGACGACCACAACGGCCGGCGGCGCGCTCGACGGCCGAGGCCTCTCCTTCTCCCTCTCCTCCCGCAGGCTCGCGGCGGCGGCAGCGGCGGCCACCCTCCCGGCCGCCGCCTTGACCACGGAGGCGGCAGCAGCGGCGGCCGACGCCACGTCGTTGCCAAAGTGGCGCAGCAGCGAGGAGGCCGCGGCCGCGGCCCCGAGCTTTGCTGCTGTTGCTGCTGCTTCTTCGTTTTTCTCTCCTCCTGCTTCACCGCCACCTTCACCACCTCCCCCTCGCTCCCTCTCTGCCCGCCGCTCCCTCTCCAGCGCCTCCGTCCTCTCCCGCAGCTCCTCGACCTCCTCGAGCGCGAGCCTGTAGTCGGCGTTTACGGCGTCCCTTCTTGCTTTCAAAGCGCGACTCTCTGCGGCGAGCTCGGCGTTGTCGGCGGCGAAGCGCGCGGCCATCGCCCTCGCCTCCGCGAGCTGCCTCGCCAGCGCCCTCGGGGCCAGGACGATAGGCTGTTGTTGAGCCTTGATCCTCTTCTTCTGATCTCCTTCTTCTTTCCCCTCATTGTCTCCTGTCCTCCTGGGGCTGGGAGGCCCCGTCGTCGCGCCATTACCGGCTTCCCTCCGCCCGTCGTCGCCCTCGCTCGGCGAGGGGGGGCGCTCTGTGTCGTCGCCGTCGTTGCCACCTCCGTTGAAGACTCCATTCCCTAGAGAGCCCCACTCGTCGAGGAGAGGAGGGGCAGAATTTGAGGAAGAGAGCAGCAGTTTCGACCGGACGGGGGTCACGCTGCCCGGGGTCGTGGCGACGAGGGAGAAGGCCGGGTTGCCGCCGCCGGGCGTCTTTGCCCCCGACGAGAGCCCGCTGCCGCCGCCGCTGCTGCTGCTCGCAGCACCCCCGACTCCGCCAACACCTCCACCGCCCCCTCCGTTCCCCCCGCTCGCCAGCTGCCCGCGCAGGTAGACGTTCTCCGCCCTCAGCAGCAACACCTCCCTCCTCAGTGCCGCCGCGGCGGCCTCTGCCGGGTCGACGCGGGGCGCGGCCCCTCGGGTCCTGACGCTGGCGGCGCGCGCGGCGTAGGCCAGCGTCGCGGCCGACTCGTCGGCGGCGGAGGCGGCCGGGGAGACGCAGGCGATCATCAGAGCCAGGCCGCCGCCGCCCAGGGACTCCATGAGGAGCTTGGTGAGCTTGGAGTCGCGGTAAGGGACGTGGGTGGGCTGCTGGTTTTGCTGCTGGGAAGCGGAAGCGGAGGAAAAGGAAGAAAAAGAGGAGAAGCTCTTCTGCTGCTGCTGCTGCTGTTTCGCGAGCGCCGCCGCCGCGGCAGCAGCCGAGGGAGAAGAAACTCCTCCAATTCCAACTCCACCACCGCGAGTCCCCAGCGGCGTCGAAACGCCACTCGCAGCCGTCGAAGCAGCCGCAGACGCCGCCGCCTCCCTCGCCGCGGCCGCCGCTTCTTTCTTTCCCGCCACGCTCAGAGCGCAGATGACGTTGCCCAGAGCGAACAGGCTCCTGTTGATCGCCCCGGTCTCTCGCAGCATCCCTCCCGCGGAGCCGCTGTCGCTGACGCGCTCGGAGCCGGCCAGGTCGACGAAGACGGCGCGGCCGTACCTTCGGACGGCGGCGGCGGCGGCGGAGCTCTGGGGGTCGAGAGAGGCGAGGTCGCTCTCGACGGCGGCGGCGTTGTTGCTGTTTTTGCCTCCGCTCTTTCCTCCTCCTCCGCTCTTCCCACCACCTCCGCTCCTCCCACCGCCTCCGCTGCTGCCGCTCAGACCAACCAAGGGTCCAGGCACGCAGTCGACATGCAAGGTGAAGATGGCGTGCGACCTCGAGGACTGCGCGTTGAGGGAGTGGCCTCCCGTCCTCCTCGCGGCCGTCGCCGCAGCGAGCGCCGCGAGCGCCGCGGCAGGGGTCGCGCAGGGGACCTCCCGCAGCCCAGGGGCGTGGAAGCCCCTCTCGGAATCCCACTTGAGCTGTAAGGGCACCGTGCCAGTGGAGGCGGCGGTGGAGGCCAGGGAGGAAGACTGCGAAGAAGGAGAAGTCGAGGAAGAGGTTGAAGAGGTCGAGGGAGAAGAGCTCGGAGGAGGGGCCAGTAAATCATAAAGCTGCTCGTTGTACAGTTCTGCGGCACTCGCCCTCAGGACGTAGGTGGCTCCGTCCGAGGCAGAGGCCTCCGCGGTGCGGGCGAACAGGTGCGCGACCGAGCGGGCGATGATCCCCGCGGTCGAGCCGTCGTCCAGAGAAAGAGGGTCTTCGGTCTCAGAAGAAGAAGCAGCCGTTGCGGTTCCCGCCGTCTCCGTTCCTGCCGCCGCCGAAGAAGCAGAAGAAACAGAAACGGCGACCGGCGGCGCCGCCTCCCCTTCCTTCCCGCACATCGTGTACGTCTTCCCGGACCCCGTCTGCCCGTAGGCCAGCACCGTCACGGCGTAGCCCGCCACGGCGGCATCGAGGAGCTTGCCCACTCCCGCCGCCGCGAACGTCGCCGCCTGCGACGCAGAGGGCGGAACCGCGGCCGCCGCGAACGGGAAGGCGCGGGCGCGCGGGGTCGAAGGCGAGGAGGTGGAAGAGCAAGAGGAAGTAGGGTTTGGGGTCGATGGAGTTGCGGCAGAAGACGCGGAAGGGGTCATCTGGAGAAGAGAAGAGAAAGAAAAAGAAAAAAGCAAGAGAGATTTGAGCGGAAAGAATTGAAAAAAGGTTAAGGTTGGCGTTGGGGTTGCGCAACGGAGAAAAAAAAATATCAAAAATTCTCACCAGCACCGTTTTCCCGTCTTCGTCCACCTCGATCGCCACCCCTTCCCCTCTCGCCGCCTCCCTGTCGGACAGCGGTCGCACGCGCACGATCACGCCTATGGTGTCGGTGTCGATCGGGGCGGAGCTGTTGTTGTTGGTGGGCTGCTGGAGGAAGCCGAAGCGGTCTCTCGTCGCCGGAGCAGGAGCGAGGGTCGGCGGCGTCGCGCGCTGCTGCTGCTGCTGCTGAGGAGGGGCGGCGCTTCCGCTTGTGCTGCTTCCGCTGCTTCCGCTGCTCGCAGCTGCTCCCCCTCCTCCTCCTCCTCCTCCTCCTCCAGAGCTCTTGATGCTCGGCCTCGAGGCCTTGGACGGAGCAGCAGCAGCAGCAGCAGCTGAAACCGCGTTGTTGGAGGCCGAGAGCGCAGAGGGCGAACGGGCTCGCCCGCCGCCGCCGTTCCCGCCGCTTCGTTGACCGCTGCCGCTCCCGCTTCCTCCCTGCTTCTCCTGCTGCTGCTGCTGCTTCTCCAGAGGCGGGAAGAGCCCGCGCAGGGGCTGCGGGCCTCGCATGCAGTGTTTTTATTCCCCTGTTCCTGCTCTTGCCTTCGGTCGTGCTTTCTCTCCACGGGGAGAAGAGGTTGAGAAGAAATGAAAGAAAGAAAAATGAGAGAGGCTTTTTTTAGATCTCACTGCCTTTTTTTTTTCCCATCCGTTTTTCTTTTTCACTCCGCCTTCTTCTTCTCTTCATTTTTTAAAATTACAATTCCCACCACCACCACCTCAACTCTTTCTCTCAGTACCCATCAAGCTCCCCAAAGAGCTTCTCCCCCGAAGCAAACCCCACAAACAGCGCCCCGGCGGCAGCGACGACGGCTGCTGCGACCCCCGTCGCTCCCTTCCACCCTCTGACGGCGTCGTCGCCGGCCCTCTCCAACAAGAATCCCGTCAGGCTCACCGCCGCCACCCCGGCGAGCGTGCCCGCGGTGTTCGACAGGGCCATCACCGCGCCCGCGTACTTCGGGGCGATGTCCATGTGGTTGACCGCGAACCCACCTCGGCTGAAGCCCGCGCCGGCGAGAACCAGGCAGGTCGCGGCGACGCCGAAGCTTTTGGGGTCGGCGAGGGCGGCGGCGCGGGGCATCGCCAGCAGGGCGGCAAAGACCAGCGCAAACCCCAGGGAGTTAACCGCCTTGCGGGCGAGGGTGATGCGCGAGGCAAGGAGCTGCTGCTGCTGCTGCTGCTCAAAGGAAGAAGAAGAGAGGTGGCGCGAGAAAGAGGATTTCGAAGACGAGAGCGACGAAAAGCGGCGCTGCAGCCCCAGGAGCCATCTCGCCCCCCTCCTCCCGCTGACTATCGCCTCTCCCGCGGCGCCCCCGGCGTTGGCGGCCAGGAACATCAGGGCGTAAGGCAGGGCCTGGGCGTAGGCCTTGGAGAAGGAGGCAGAATGACGCGGCGGGGGCGGAGCTTGAGGTTGAGCTCCTGTTGTCGTCGTCGTCGAAAAAGAATCAACTCCGCTTCCACCTCCACTTCCACCACTTCCACTTCCGCTCCCTCCCGCCACCTCCTCCACCAGCGGCGTGCCCAGGATGTCCCTGTAGTAGCTCGGCATCCAGTTCATCACGACGTAGAGAGCGTAGTGGAACGCGAAGTTGCACGCGACGATGGCCCACAGGGCGCGGCACCGGAGCATCTTCGCCCAGGGCGTCGGAGGAAGGCGGCGGCGGCCTCCTTCGGTCGAAGAAGAAGAAGAAAAAGTCTTTTTGCCGTTTGACGACGAGGGCAAGAGCTTTCCGGAGTTTTCTCCTCCTCCTCCTCCTCCTCCTCCTTCTCCTCCTATCCGATCCACGCTGTCCCCTTCCACGGCCCCGAACCGCCTCCAGGCGACCAGCCACGCGATCCCCAGGAAGGCCGAGAGCCGGAGCACGGCCCTGGGACCGCCACCGGAGGAGGAGGAGAAAGAAGAAGACTTTCCGCCGCCGACGAGCAGCAGCGACGGCAGCAGCGCCGACGCGAGCGCTGCACCCAGGTACATCCCAGAGGTCGCAGCCGCCGTGGCCTGGGGCCTCGTGGCGGGAGGCACGCGCTGGGCCAGCGCCGTGTGTAAAGCCGGGATGATCGCTCCCTGGGCGAGGCCCACGAGGACCCTGGCGACGGCGGTGGGGAACAGGGAGCATGAAGAGGGAGGAGACGAAGAAAGAGACGACGACGAAGAAATTCTGCAGTCGGGCCTCGGCAGCGGCGTCAGCAGCGTCGCCGCCGTCCAGGCCGCGAACGACGCGCTCAGCACGACGGAAGGCCCGAAGCGGGCCGCTGCCCAGCCCCCCGGAACCTGCGAGGCCGCGTAGCCCCAGTAGAAGGCCGAGAGGAGCACCCCCGTCGAGGCCTCGTCGTGGTGGTGTGAGGAAGAAGGAAGAGAGGAGGAGGAAAGAGCTGTTGCTGCTCCTGCTGCTCCTGCTCCTGCTCCCCCCTCTATCCGCCTCCGCCGCTCGGCAGCCAGGGCCGCCGCGACCACTGCGAAACCCACGCGCTCGACGTAGGCGATGGCCGTGGCAGCAAAGGCGAGCACGACGATGACGTGGCGCTGCTCGAGCCTGCCCCCCCGAGAGGAGCGGCGGGAGGAGGAAGGCGGAGGCGGAGAGGAGGTCGCGAAGAAACTCGAGCTCGATGATGTCGATGGCGGCATCGGGTAAGCGCCGCCGCCGATTCCCCTCGCCAGCCACTCCCCCGCCCGCTCGCTCCTGCGGGACTGCAGCCGAGAGGCGTCGCTCGTCGCCGCTGCCTGCGCGGCGTCGAGCCGGCCCCCCGCGCTCATCGGGCGCAAAAGAAGAATTGAATTTGGAGTTCAATTCCGATCGAACAAAATCGAAGAAAGTGGAGAGAGAGAAGCGAAGAAAAAAAACCCGAACCTCTTCCCTTTTTTGGCTTCCAAAAGAAGAAAAAGGGGGCGCCAACACCCGCGGTTGCTCCGCTCGCGTTGTGCTCCCCCTCCTCCCCCACAATCACATAAACTTTCGTTTACATCGTCAAATCCCCCCGAGAAGAGGGAAAAGGGAAAGAAAAAGTGATTGTTTTTTGTTGTTGGCCTTTTTTCCTCGAAATCATCTTTTCTCTCTCTCTCTCGCTGGCTCTCTCAATTTTTTTGTATTTTTTTTGGTTGGGGGTGGCGGTGGGGCTGCAAAATCGTGGTTTGTATGGCGAACGCAAACGCGATGGCGATCGATCCCCCCCCTCGCCCCCCCTTCAAAAGAAAAAGGAAAAAAGGAAAGGATTGGGGGTGGCGGGTGAAAGAGAAGAAGAGCGAGAGGAAGCAAGCAAGAAAAGAAGCAAGGGCCCGAAAAAGAGTTGAAAGAAGAAAAAAACAGCGACGGGAAAAAAGATAAAAAAGAAGAAAAAAAAAGGAAGAAACAAGCAAAAACCTGAAGAAAACGGACCAAGCAACCCGGTTCTCAATCTCTGCGCGCGTGAGTGCACGTTGACAATCTCGACGACGCCTCAAGAGAAAGAAAAAAGGAAACTCGAAACGCTTTTTTTGAAAAATTGCTCCTCACCCTTTTCTCTCCTCCTCCCCCGCCGCCGTCCCTCCTCTCTCGCTTCTCCTCTCTCCGGAAAACCCCCGCCACCGCCAGCCACTCTCCTTCACTCTCTCTCTCCAACCAACCCCCACTCCTCTCACTTCGTTCTCTTCTCAGTGAGAGAGAGGGAGAGCGAAAAGGGGAAGAAAGAACGCGCAAGCGCGAAAACTAGTTAAAAAAAATGAAGAATCATCTCTCTCTTTGTTTGCCTTTTTTTGTCTTTTTTTTTTTTTTTCGGGTTAAGTTTTTCCTCTTTCATAAGACCCCCCAATCGAGCGGGCGGGGTTCAGACAACAGGCTCTTGCAGCTTTTCCAGATCGTCCGAAATCTCAAAGATCCTTAGAACTCCCAGGCCTTGTCGGCGATGACGCCGAGCTGCACGGGCCCGAAGCCCTTGGGGCCCGCGGGCGCCTTGGCGAACGCGCGCACCAGCGGGCGGCCGGCGTCGTTGCCGTCGTCGTAGGCGACCTCGAGCAGGGCGACCTCGTCGGCGAAGGCGTACTGCGGCCTGAAGGTGAACTTGTCGTGGGCCTTGGTCACGGACAGGAAGGCGCCTAGGAGGAGAAGTGGCGCGGAAGAGGTAGAGATGGAGAAATAGAAGGAAGGAGGTGAGAATGGCAAGAGAACAGAAAAAGAAAAAAGTTCCAAAATTTCTTCCTTCTTCTTCCTTACCCTTGGTGTTGAGGTCGTAGGCCGGCTCGACGGTGTACCCCTCGCGCTCGATGCTGTACTTGACCGCGGCGGTCGACACGGGGATGTTGAACGGCTCGATCACGAACGCCTTGCGCTCGGCCAGGTTGACGACCGTCGCGTTGCCGACGTCGTTGTCGTCGTTGAGCGTCTTGGTCGCCCAGAGCGACTGCGAGTCGTCGATCTGCACGCGGGCCTCCCCGCGCACGTGGTTGCCGTTCTGGAACCAGGTCGCGCCCAGGTCGACGGCCTTGCCGGCCAGCTCGGTGGCCGTGGTCAGGCCGGCGAGCGCGCCGCGCTGGCCCGCGTCGTAGCCGACCATCAGGTTGGTGCCGTCCTTCTTGGTGCGGGCCGTGACGAGCGCGTCGCGCAGGTGCGGCGCGTTGTCGAGGTCCTTGGCGGTGGCGTCGGTGAGCGAGGCGGTGAGGGAGAAGTCGTCGAGCTCCTTGGTGGCGTCGACGCGGCCGCTGTGAGGGGTTGTTTGGGTTGGTGGTAAAGTAAGAAGAGTTTTGAAAGAGAGTGAGAAAGAGAAGGAAAGAGAGAAGGCGAAGGGGTTGAAGTTTCCGAAAGCGCCGCCCTCGAGCAAAGCAAGCAAGACGCACGACGAGGATCGCTTTTCGCGCTTGTGTTTTTTGGAATCTGGCTTCTCTCTCTCTTTCGCCGCGGCGATATTCGACCCCAAGGCGCCGCTCTTCCGAGCCCCTCTCCCGCACGATACGAGTTCCTCGGTCTCAGCTGGGCACACGTGCCGAAATTGGGTCGGAATCGGCAAGGAAACGGTGTCGGAGGCGAGGGTGAGAGGATTGCACTCTCCCTCTCTTTCCGTTTTTTCTTTTCTTTCACCGTCAGCACGAGCCCGAGCGCGAAAAGAACAGAAAAACGTCTCCTTCCTTTCCGTCGAATCCTCCCGGTCGGCCCTCTTGATCACCAATCAGACGCCCGCGGCCGATCCAGTGCCACCTCTCGGCGGTGCTGGCGGCGGGCGGGGGCAAAGAGAAAGGAGGGATTCGGGGGCCCGGAAGCGCGAAAGATGCAAGGGAAGCTAAGATGCAAAAAGACGAGCGCAAGGAGCAAACGGAAACGAAAAAAAAACGAAACTGTTCGATTCTCCCCTTCTCGCGCGACCTTTGGTCCCTTCCGACGCTCCGAAGCGCGCACCGCTTGCTCCTTCTCGCGCGATGCGAGGCGTATCAGGCGCTGGCGCTGGCGGAACGGGGAAAGGCAGCTAGGACGCGGAGCTCGACAGCGCGGGGGGAGAAGAGGAAAAAGTCTCGGAGCGGAAAAAGAAGCAAAAAGAAGAGAGCAAAAACTTCAAGTATCTTGATTGAAGTCCTTCCTCCCCCCGCGCGACACGCCGCCCGTCTCCGAAACGTACCGGACGTTGGCCTTGGCGCCCTGGACATCGAAGAGGCCGAGGGCCTTGGTGACGATGGAAGCCATAGTTGAAAGGTGGAGAGAGGAGGTGGTGGTGGAGGTTGAAGAGAAAAAGGTAGAGTTTGAAGGACGAAAAGGCGAAGGAAGGAAAAAGTTGTGAAAAAGAGGGGGAGCAAGACAAAGTCGAGGAAATTTTCGAAATGCTGACTAGTCCTCTTGGTTCCGTTTCGACCCCGTGACCAACCTCTCTTTTTGCCCTAGTTCCTCTTGGTTTTGCTTCTTCTTACGGAGAGCTGGTTTGGGGGCGACGAGGGAGAGAAGCTCGCGAACGAGAGAAGCGAGCGAGCGAACAGAGCAGAGCAGAGACCCTCTCGTAGAAAACGAGAACCATTTTTTCTTCCTTTCATTCTCGGGTCTTTCCTCTTCTCTTTCTCTCTTTTCATTTTTGGGGACCCGAACAGAGTGTTGTCTCTCTCTCTCTCTCTCTTTTACACAAAGCAGCACGCGCGCTCTCGTGACCCGTCAAATGTGGCGAGTTGAAAGGAGGCAGCAGGGAAAGATCAGAAGAAGAAGAAGAAAAAACGGAATGTTTTGTAACGTAAAAAAAACCGGATTTTTTTGTAAAGGAGCGACAGCGTAAGAGAGGAAAGCGCGCGCGTTTTTTAATTAGAAGAAAGGGGGATCGCAGATACGACTGCTTTCCTTTGCTGACCAGGTGGTGTTGTTGTTTGGGAGTGATGGTAAAGGGATTTTTTTGGGGAAGAATGAAAAGAATGCCTCGCGCGCTCGTTTGAATTTTTTTGTCTCTCTCTCTCTCTCTCTCTCTCTCTCTCTCTCTCTCTCTCTCTCTCTCTCTCTCTCTCTCTCTCATTTCTCTCTCTCTCAATTTCTCTCTCGCTCTCTCTCAATTCTCTCTCAATTCTCTGGCTGGCTCAATGTTGAAAAAGTAATGGGGATTTCTCTCTCTCTGTTTCTTTCAATGCGAAAGAAAAGAATAGTAAACAAAGAATTTTTGAAGAAACAAGAACGACGACGACGACGAGGTTTTTCCGAGGAGGAAGAAGAAAAAGACTCAACCGTCTCTCTCTCTCTTTCTCATTCATTCATTCTCTACTCGTCCCCGTCGTAGCTCGAGTCGACGATCGCGCCCACGCCCCGCGCCACGGGGTCGACGAAAGGGCACTGCGAGCCCTGGCGCCTCACGTCGTCGTCCCCCTCGCTGCTGCTGCTGCCGCGGAGGTCGTCGTCGCTCATTGGGCGGCGGAGGTTGCTGTTGCGCTTGTAGAACGCGAACGAGCCGGCGCTGTTGAGGATGGTGTTGTCGTGAGCAGACGGCGGCGTCCTCGGGGGCTCGGCGGAGGGGGAGGGGCTCCTGCTGCTGCTGCCGCCGTTGCCGTTTTTGAACAAAGAAGCATTCGTCGTTGTCGTCGTCGTCGCCGAATTCGTCTCGACCTTCCTCGCAAACGAAACCTGAGGCGGCGGCGGCGTGCCCGCCTCGGCAGTCGAGCACCTCTTGGTCATGAAGGACAGGTGCTGGTTGTGCCTGCGGTGTCTCGGGGGAGGCGAGCCGGCGGGAGAGACCAGCGCTGCTCCCTTGAGAACGACAACAACGTTGTTGTTATTGCTGTCGTCACTGCCGCTGCCGCTGCCGCTGCCACTGCCGCTTGCTCCTCCTCCTCCGCTGCCGCTGCCGAGGCTCCCGCTGCTCCCGTCTCCGGGAGGGGAGATCCATTCGACGGTCCCCCCGACGCGAGGGTCGTCGAAGCTCGTCTCCCTGCTGGACCAGGGCTCGGGGGAAGGGGAGGCGAAGAACATATCGTCGTTGCTGCCGTTGTGGCGGTGGTTTTGAGGAGGCGAGTAGAAGCGCGGCGCCGGCGAAGCGCCGCGAGGAGGAACTTCGGTCGTCGTCATGGCGTCGTCAATCACCAGCGGCGTCGACAGCGCCGAGGACAGCGAGCCGCTCGAGTCCCTCTCCTCTGCAATCGAGGCGGACGCGGCCGCAGCTGCAGCCGAGGCCGCGGCGGAGGCCTGCGCTGCGAGCGCGGCCATGCTCCCTCCGGCGCCCGTGAGCGCCGAGGACAGGCGAGTCATCGAGCCGCGAAGCACGCGGTGCCTCCACCACCCCTGCTTGGGCACCAGGTCGCGGTGCGGGTCAGGGACGGCCCAGCCGCCGCAGTAGTTGGCGTCTTCGTTGTCAAGCGACGAGAGCGAGGGCAGGGCCGACGCGGAGGCGTTTGTTGCGAGACCCGAAGAAGACGATACGGGCTGGGCAAGGTCCCCTCCGACGACCGACCGAACCAGAGCGTTGACCTCGGGCCCGCGTTCTCTCGTCAAAAAGTGCGCCCCTTCCAGCTCGACGTAGGCTCCCCCCAGCCGAGCAGCGAGTGCGGCGCCGCGCTTGGGCGGAGCAAGTAAATCAGACCGCCCGTGCAGGACCAGGACGGGGAACGGAGACCTGCGGACGAGAGCGACGTCCGAGCGCGTCACCCGGTGGGCCCAGACAGCCCTGAGCTGCCCCAGGAAGCCCTGCCTCGACTGTCCCACTGCTCCCCCGCCTTTCGCGCCCTCGACGTACTCCTCGTGGAGGAGCTCGCGGCGGGTGGCCCCGCCCGTGGCGTCGTGCGCGTCCAAGGTGGAGGGGGCGAAGTGCAGCTTGAGGTCGACGGCGGCGCGCGCGGCGGGCGAGCGGGCGAAGAAGAGCTGGAGGGTGTAGGCGATGGCCCGCGGGGCCGTGGGGACGATCTGGAGCCCTCCGGCCGTGGCGGAGATGATCGTGAGGCTGGTGGTTGGTGTTTTTGGTGGAGTGAACGAGAAAGTGGTGAGCGAGAGAAAAAGAAGAAGAAAGAAAAGAAATGAAAAGAAAAACCCGAGTCTCGAAAAAAAGAAAAAACTCACCTCTCTACCCGCGTCGGCGCCGAGCTCGCCAGCTTGACGGCGATCATCCCGCCCATCGAGTGGCCGACGAGGTGCGCGGACTTCCAGCCGACGGCGTCCTGGGAGGGTGGGAGATTTGAAAGAGGAAAAAAAAGAGAAAGAAAGAAAGAAGAAATGATGAGAAAAGTCTGATGTCAGCAGTTGGAAGTCTAAGGGGAAGGAGGGCCTCTCGCTGCTTTGTCGGCGTTTTTCTTTTTCGTCGTCGTTAAGCCGCACGAGGCCATTTCCAATGCGTCAAGATGGTTCCGGTTCGCGTCGTTCTAGCCCTTTTTTCAACAATCCAACCCTTCAGGCGCCTCGAGCGTGGCGCATAGGGCGGGTCTAGTGAAAAGAACGATCGAAAAAGGCTCGATAAAGGGAGCTTTTCGCGCAAAAAGAAAGCGGCTCATCATCATCTTTGTCGTCGTCGGGGAAGAGCGAGGGCGAGCAAAGGGGAGCAAAAGCGAGCGAGCGGGCACCTCGCTTTGCTTCTTCAGTTTCGTCGCCCTCCATCCCGCGCCCGTTTTCGACCTCTTTCGAGCCCTCTCCTCCTCTCTTCCCGCGCTGTATCGAAGCATCGCATCGCACTCAACCCACAGGGGCGAAGAACCAGTCCAGAGCATGCCCAGAAAACACACGGACTCACCATGCAAGCGAGCACGTCCCTGGCCATTGTGGTCGTCGAGTACGACTTTTTCGAGCGAGGGCTGCCCGACTTGCCCACGCCCCTGTTGTCGAGCAGCAGCGCCTGCGCTCGCACCCCCGACTTGGCCAGGGCGTCTACTTGAGGGCCCCAGCAGCCCGAAGTGGCGCCCATGCCCATGATGAAGACGAGGCGCGGGCGCTTGCGGCGGAAGGATTGGTGAGAAGGCGTCGGCTTCGCGGCAGCGGCGGCAGCAGAGGCGGCGGAGGCGGCGCCATCATCACTAGATGACGAAGGCGACGCCTCCGCTGCTCCCGTTGCTGCTGCTCCGCCTCCGCCGCCAATCTCCTTGAGCTCGTCCACGAGCTCATACCAGATTTGCGTTCCGTCGTCCGGGGAGCTGATGTATGGCATGTTTCGTGTTTATTTCTTTTGCGAAAGGAGGAAAAAAGTCTTCTAAGTTTTTCCTGGGAAGAAGAAGAAAGAAGCGATGCAAGAGAGAGGAAGTGACCAGGAGGAAGTCGAAGGAAGAGAGAGAGAAAAAAACCCGACGACGAGTTGCTCCACTTTTTCTTTTGCTTTCTCTTTTCCTACTCCGAAGGGGGGGCTTTGGCCAAGCTCTCAGTCAGACCGCCCGCGCGCGCGCGAGTGAGAGAGAGAGGGAAAGAAGCTCTTCTTCTCCTTCCCCTGCGTAGAGAGCAAGAGAGAGAGAGGAAGAGGCACGAGAGGCGCGAGGAGAGGAACGATGCCGCATCTTTCTCGGGCGTCGTCTCATGCCTCTGCGTCGTCGTCGTCGTCGTCGTCGTCGTCATCTTCGACCTCCTCGCGTGGCCTGCGTCTTGCTTTGGTCAACCCCTCGCTCTGCAGGCAGCGCCGCGCCGATGTGCCTCGCCCTGCCCTCGCGAGGAAAGAGCGAGCGGCGACCATGCGGGTGAGCTTACAACGGTTTTGGGAACCGAATGATGGTGGTTTTTCTTCTCTCTTGGTTGTCGGCGCCGGCGTTTCTTCCTTCTCAAAAACCCTTTCAATATCTCAAACCGCCACCTTCAAAAACCACCACTTTACAGCTCTTCGCCGCGCACCCTCAGGGACAGAGGGGAGACACGCTGCTTCAGCCCGTGGATTACTCGGTAAGAGAGAAAGAGAGCTGGAGAGCGGAGAGACAGAGCAGAGAGAGCTTGAAGAAGAAACCACCACCAAGTGTTTTTTCTCTCGAGATCGCCGCTCGCTCTCGTCGCTCTTTCTTTTTTTCTTTCCCCCTTCACCCGCCGAGCGCGGCAGCTTTTTTGGCGTTTCTCGTGTTCTGCTTCCGCGGTCTGGCTAGATCTCGATGTGGTCTAGCGACGCAGAGCAAGAGAAGAAACAAAAGGCGGGAGCTTGTTGGCTTTGTCGGCGCGACGATTGAGATGAAGCCCTCGTTTCTTCGACCTCTTCTTCTTCCACGGAGGACGATCACCGCTGGCGCTCGAAAGAGAGAGAGTCAACCTCTCCTTTCTCTTTTTGCTCACCTCTCAACACCACCTCCTCCACCACCACCACACAAAAAAAAACAGTTTTACCGCGAGCTCCCGCCGGCAGACATCACCGACGACTACCTCTGGTCGCGCCTCGAACCCTTGCTCTCCTACCTCACCATCGCCGAGCGCTCGAAAGTCCGAGAGGCTCTGAATTTGGCCTTTGACTCGCACGCGGGCCAAGCGAGGAAGTCTGGAGAACCTTTCGTGACGCACCCCGTCGAGGTGGCCCGCATCCTGGCCGAGCTCGGGATGGACGCCGAGAGCCTCGCTGCGGGCTTGCTGCACGACACGGTCGAGGACACCGACGCGGTCTCCTTCGCAGAGATCGAGGCTTGGTTTGGCCCCGCGGTGCGTCGGATCGTCGAAGGGGAGACAAAGTTCAGCAAGATCGGGAGGCTGGCCGCCGCTGCCGCCGAGGCTTCGACCTCGACGTCAACTGCGGAAGGTGGTGGTAGTGGTGGTGGTGTTGCTTCTGCTTCTGAGGCTCCTTCTTCGACGGAAGCAGCAGCAGCATCGGCGACAACACCATCACCAACTTCTTCTGCTGCCGACGCCGAAGCGACCGCGGCGGCTGCTGCTGCTGCTGCCGAGTCCGCCGCTGCCGACCTCAAGCAGCTCTTCCTGGCCATGACCGAGGAGGTCCGCATCCTCGTCGTCAAGCTCGCCGACAGGCTCCACAACATGCGCACGCTGGGCGCGATGGCCCCCGCTAAGCAGGCGCGCATCGCCGCCGAGACGCTCGCGGTGTTCGCGCCGCTCGCCAGGCTTTTGGGACTCTACTCTGTCAAGGAGGAGCTCGAGGAGCTCGGGTTCAGGTACGCAGACCCTGTCGCGCACGCTCGCACGAGGTCGCTGCTGGATGCCGTGGCGTCGGCGGCGAGCCCCGGCTTGGCCCTGGCCCGCCGCGCGCTGGAGCAGGCTCTCAAGAAAGACCCTTACCTGTCCGCGCGCGCGTCGTCGGTCTCGGTCAGCCCCGTCGTCAAGAGCGCCTACTGGGTCCATCGCAAGGCCCTGCAGAGAGGGCTGAAGCTAGAGACGGTCGCCGACGTGGCAGCGCTGAGACCGGCGGCTCTTCGCGTGGTGATCACGCCCAGGGTGGTGAGCGTGGCTGCCAACGGGGGAGGAGCGTCGTTTTCGAGCTCGAGCTCGAGTTCGAGTTCAAGCTCGGCGGCCAACTCGGACGACAGCGGCGGCGCCGCGTTGTGCTACCACGCGATGGGCGTCGTCCACGCCGCCTGGGCCCCTCTCCCGGGGGGCGTCAAGGACTACATCTCGACACCAAAATCCAACGGGTACCAGTCGCTGCACACGACCGTGCTCCCGTTCGGCGCCGAGGGAGGGGGAGGAGGGAGTTTGCTGGAGGAGAGCGAAGAGAGCTCGACCTCGACCTCGACTTCTTCTTCTTCCTCGACTGCCGCTGCCGCTGCTGCTGCAGCTGCTGCCGCAGCTGCCGCCGCCGTCTCCCTCTTCCCTCTCGAGGTCCAGATCCGCTCCGCGGAGATGCACCGCCTCGGGGAGTACGGCGTCGCGCGCGACGCGGCCTGGGGCTCCAAGGCCGCCAACTCGTCGTTCTCGCCGCGGGTCTCCTCGCCGCCAACGACAAACAACAGCGTCGCCGCAAACGGGAGCAACGGGAGCAGCAACGGGGTCTTTGCTAATGGATCCGCCTCCAACGGCGCCTTCTCCAACGGGTCCTCGACGTCGTCGGCCTCCTCGATCGTCAGCGGCGCGCCCCGGATCACGGGCGCATTCCTCGGAGGAAACGGGAACGGAAACGGAAGCAGCAATGGCAACGGAAGCAGCAACGTGAGCAACGGCAACGGAGCTTCGCTCTCTTCTTCTTCCGTTTCTTCCGCCAGCAACGGCTTCTCTCCTCCTCCAACCACCTCCGCGGCCTCCTCCCCTCTCTCCGTCGACCGCAGGGCCGCAGCCCGCCGAGCCAACTGGCTCGCGTCGATCCGAGAGTGGCAGGCCGATTTCTTGGGCTCTCTTTCTGCCGCCGAGTTTGTCGAGTGCGTCACCGGAGACCTGCTGGGCAGGGCCGGGGTCTTCGTGTTCACCCCGCGAGGGGAGATGATGCGGCTCCCCGCGGGCGCGACGCTGGTCGACTTCGCCTACCACGTGCACACCGACGTCGGCAACCAGATGATCGGAGGGAGGGTCAACGGCGCCCCGGCGCCGCCGCACACGGCGCTGAGCAACGCCGACGTCGTCGACGTCGTCACGCAACCCGGTCCGCCGACGAGACTGGCGCTGGCAGCGCACGCAGCGTGGGCCAGGCACGCCAGGACGCGGTCGGCGAGGCACAAGATCGCCAAGTTCCTGAAGGAGCACGGGTGGGTCGAGGAGAACGAGGAAGAGGACGGGGGAGGAAATGAAGGTGGAGGAGAGCAAGGAAGCGGAGGAGGAGTTTCGAGCGACGGCGCTTCTTTGACCTCTTCGACTTCTTCGACTTCTCCAACGACCTGGGACACCTTGAGCTCGGGCTCGGACGGCAGAGTCGGCGTCCGCGGAGGCAACGGCTCTGGCAAGGCAGCAAGCAAGGCGACGGGCGCGCTCGCCGGGCGAAGGAGAGGAACCGGAGCGGTTTCGGAAACGACGCCGACAACCACCTCTTCAAAGTCTCCTCGCCGCCGCTCTCGCTCTCCCTCCCCTTCCTCCCGATCTTCCTCCCCCAACTCCGTCGTCACCTGGCTCACCGTCGAGTGCGCGGACCGCGCGGGCCTGCTGGCGGACGTCGCCGCGGCCATCGCGGCGCAGGGCTCCAACATTTTGTCCTACTCTGGCGAGCGGGGTTCGAGTTCTTCGAGTTCTTCGAGTTCTTCGGGCAAGCCGCAAAAGACCTTTGTGATGAAGTACGAGCTGGAGCTCTCCGTCCCGCGCTCCTCCGCTTCTTCCTCTTCTGCGTCCGAGGAGTCCGAGTCGGAAGGTTCGGAGCTCGAGTTCGATGACGACGACTACGAGACGCAGGAGGAGAAGCAGGAGCGGCGCGCCGAGGCGGCGCGCATGGCGGTTGAGTCGCTGTGTGCGGCGCTGGAGGCTGCTCCGGGCGTGCTGGGGTGGGCCGTCGGCTGCTGGCTGCCTGATCCGACGGTTGCGTCGTCCAAGGAATGAAAACAGGAGAAAAAACAGTTTTGTAAAAGAAATGAAACAAGCAGAATTTTTGTTCTCTCATTTTGTTTTCTCTCCTTTGACCTCTCGACGAGGAGGGGGTTCGACGATCGATCAAAGATGTCTCCTCGCCGCCGGTCACCGCTCGCCGTCGTCTCCGCCCGCGGCGAGTCGTCGGCCCTGCACAGGCTCGAGGGGTGCAGCGGCCCGGCGACCGTGCTCCTGCTGCACGCCAACGGCTTCTGCGGGCTGATGTGAGGATTGAAGAATTCTGATTGAATTGAATTTTCTTTCAAAACGGCTAGCCCCGTCGCTCACTTCACCCTCGTCCCTCTCTTCTCTCTCTCTCTTTCTCCACCACTCCACACAGGTACGAGCCCCTCGTCCGCCGCTCGCGGCTGCGCGAGCTCGCCACAGTCTATGCCCTGGACATGCCCCGACAGGGCTCCTCTCCTTTGAGGACCGCGGGACCGCGGGAGCAGGAGCGAGGAGGAGCGGGAACGACGGGCTCGGGCTCGCCGGGCGCCCTCGAGAGCTACAGTTCGTTGGCGCTCGCGGCCGTCGACTGGCTGAGAGAGACGGGAAGGATTTCTCTGGATGCGCCGCTGTGCGCGCTGGGCCACTCTGGTGGAGGGCTGGCGGCGGTGAGGGCGGAGCAGGAGAGGCCCGGGACGTTCGAGGCGGTAAGAAGGAGTTTTTTGTTTTGTTTCGGATTTTTTCTTTTTCCTTTTTCCTTTTCTTTTCCCTCTCACTCTTTTCCGCCTTTTTTCCCTTTTACCAACACAGCTCTACCTCTACGAACCCGTGGTCTTGCCACTAAAAACAGCTGCAGCAACAGGAGATTTTCTCTCTCGGAGAAATGAGGAAAGAGAGACTTCAACCTTAATTTCTTCTCCTCCTTCTCCCACTTTCGCGCTCCCTTCGACGCCTTCGCTCGAGGCGGGGGCCCGCAGGCGCCGCAGGAGCTTCACCTCCAGGGAGGCTGCCCTACTCTCCTTACGCAAGAAGCCCCCCTTTGCGCTTTTCGACGAGGAGTGCGCGCGGATCTACGTCGAGGAAGCGATGGTTAGCAGCAGCGGCGACAGTGAAGACGATGACGACGGAGAAGGGAGGAGCGCGACCGTTCCGTCGTCGTCTTCATCATCATCTTCATCACCACAGACTTCCTTCTCTTCCACCCCTGTCTCCCTGGCCGCCTCCCCCGAGGACGAGGCCGCGGTCTACCTCGAGGCCGGTCCTCTCGGCGTCGAGGCAGGGAGGTTGCTGGGGGTCGTCGCTGTCCCTGTTTTGGTGGCTGCCGGAAGCGGAAGCGGAGAAAGCGAGCGAAGGAAAAAAAACCCAGACCTCCTTCACGCCCCGCTCGCCAGGGCAGCACCGAGGACGGCGAGACTGCTGCCACGTGGCAAGCTCGAGGTCTATCACGGTCTGGGGCACCTGGGCCCCTTTGAGGACCCGCGTTTCGTCGGCGAGAGGGCAGCGGACGCGTTTGCGATAGCGACAGCGACAGCGGGAGCGAGGGAGGAGGAAGGGAGCTGCTGGAGCTCGCTGCCGCCGGATAGGGAGTTTGAAGTAGTCCCCAGTAGCGGTCTTTCTTCCAATCTTTGAAAAAAAGAGGGAGAAGATGGATGATTATGTAACATTTCGATAGATATACACGCGATATGCGTCTGTGCCAAAAGAGGAGAAGCAGGCCGCGGAGACGAAGGGCATCGACAAGCGAGAAGGAAGAGAGAAAAGAGGAGGAGGAAGGAGGTCGAAGCAATCGAGCTCTCTCTCTTTCTCACTTTTTTTTTCTCTTCTTCAACTCGTGCTGCTTTCTTCTGCGCACTCTTCGCGCGCTCTCTCTCTTTCTCTCCTGCCCGCACAATGGCGACAGAAGAGAACGAGCCACCTCCCCCTGCTCCTTCGCAGCGGAGCCAGGGAGGCGGCGCTCGGAGGTGAGAGAGAGAAAGGGGCAAGCCTTCTTATTTTTGCCGAAAACGAATGCAGACGTTCTCGTCTTTCGAGGGTCCCCCGCGTCGCAGCCTCCCTTCTCCTGCCTTGTTTGATGCCCCGTTAGCGAATTTCGATAAGAAAGACATGCTGCGAGGTGTCACAGGGATATACTTGTCGAAAGAAACCTAATAAGAGGGAGAACAAGGCGGCATGCGCTCGAGTGTCCGTTCCGTTTTTTGTCGTCGCGATTTGCGCGATCTCTTCTCGTTTTCTCACCTCTCTCTTCTGTCTCTTCTCTCTCTCGCTCTCTTTTCCTCCTCGCCACCACCCAAAAAAACAAACACCAGCTCGCTCCCTGCCAAGCGCAGATCGGCAAGGCTGTCTTCGCTCGACGGGAGTGGTGGTGGTGGTGGCGCAGCAGGAGCGCAAACAGCAGCAGCAGCTGCTGCTGCCGCCTTTGCCGGCCCTTGTCCTTCAACCGCTGCCGCCGCCGCTGCCTCCGACTTCAGGTACTGGCGCTCCAAGCTCGCGCCTCCGATCTTCGTCTCCCCGCAGCAGCAGCTACAGCGACAGCAGCCTCCTCAGCTCCTCCACCACCCTCGCGTCGTGCAGGATGACCCGATCCAGCTGTCCGGGGAGAGCCCCGGCTCGGGGGCCGGCGGCGGCGGAGAGGGAGGAGGGGGAGGGGAAGCTCTCCTCGAGGAGCGGGCGCTGCGGCCTCCCTCGCGCCGGCGGCGGCGGTCGAGCGAGGGAGCGAGGGCGGCGATGATGCGTCCACCTCCTCCTCCTCCCTCCGCCACTGCTGCTGCTGCTGCTGCTGCTGCAGCGACGGGCGTCTTCGCCACGGCTTGCTCCTCGGGAAGCGACCTGGAGCTTGCCGCCGTTGTCGCGGCAACGGAGCTGCCGCTCGAGACTGCTGCTCCTGTTGCTCCTGCTGTTGCTCCTCCTCCTGTCGCTCCGCGCTTCTCCCCTCCGCCGCCGCCACCGCTGCCCTCGCAGCAGCCCCAGGCGCTCCATGCCGAATCGACGCCGCCCGAGGCCGTGGGGGGGCCCTCGAGGGCAGCAAGCGAAGCGGCAGCAGTAGAGGGAGTTGCTGCTGTCGCGGCAGCACCAGCGACGACGACGACGACGACGACGACCTCTGCTTTCGTCGAGGCTCGCGCCGCGCGCCCCGGCGCCGCGCGCAAGCACCACCTCAGCAACTCGAGCCTCCCGGGAGCAGCAGTTCCTGGCGGTGGCGTCGCCCTGACCCCGAACAACAACCAGAACGGCGGCGGAGGGAACGAAGCCTTTGCTGCCGTTCCTGTTTGCCCTCCTCCGCAGCAGCTGCAGATGCCTCTTCCGCCGCCGGTCTTCTTCCCTTCGCCGGCCTTTGCTGCGAACAGCAACGGGCCACAGGGATCACAGCAGCAGCGACAGCAGCAGCAGACGCAGCAGCAGCAGCAGCACCCTTCTCCCATACTCCCGGGCACCAGCTTGGGAAGCCCAAGGCTCAGCTGCGGTGGCGGAGGAGTTGGGCTGGGGAGCGCCGGCGTCGTCGTCGTCGTTCCGAGCGGCGCTGCTGCTGCTGCTGCTGCTGCTCCTCCTTTCGCTGCTCCTGCTCCGGCTCCACCACCTCCACCTCCACCCCCTTCTCCTCCCCCGCAGCCCTCCCAGGACCCGCTCCTCCTCTCCTCTTACCTGCTCCCGGAACAGGCCGCCTCCCTCGGCGTCTCGCAGCTCTACCCCTGGCAGGCGCAGGCGCTGGCCCTGCCGGGCGTCCTTTCGGGAGGGAGGTCGCTGGTCTACTCGGCGCCCACTGCGGGAGGGAAGACGCTGGTGGCGACCATCCTGGCGCTGCTGCGGATCGACGCGAGCAGGCGGAGTAATGGTAGTGGTGGCGGAAACGGAACTTCTTCTTCTTCTTCCGCGATTTCGTGCCGCCCGGCGCTTCTCGTCTTCCCTTATAACTCGCTCTGCCGAGAGAAGGCAGACCAGTTCGAGAAGCTGCTCAAGCCCATGGGCCTGAGAGTGGGCCGCATGTTCGACCGCATGCCCTACAGGCCCGCCGACGCCGGCGGCTTCGACGGGATCGGGGCGCTGGTCGCGACCTACGAGCGGGGGAAGCGCCTCGTCGCAGACCTGCTGCGAGAGAGGAGGCTCCATGAATTGTCGTGTGTCGTGGTCGACGAGCTGCACATGCTGTCGGACCCGAGTCGGGGGTTCCTGACCGAGATCATGCTGACGATGCTGCTCTACAGCGGGAGTTTGATGAAGTGGGAAGAGGGAGATGGCGACGGAGGAGAAGGTGGAGGTGGAGGTGTTGGAGGTCGAAGCGGCGGCGGCGGCGGCAACGCTGCGGCGCAACAGCAGCATCAACAACAGCCAGACGAGCTCCGCCGCCAGGCTTTGACCGCAGCCGCCACGCAACCCACGGCCGGCTCCTCGATGCGCACCTCCCAGCCCTCTCAGCAGCAGCAAAACTCTTTGGCCCTCCGACTCCAGACCGGCGTGCAGCTCGTCGCGATGAGCGCGACGATGCCCAACACCCGCGAGCTGGCCTCGTGGCTGAACGCTGCCCTGTTCGAGACCGTGGAGCGGCCCATCCCCCTGCGGCACTTTGTGCTGTGCGGGTGCAGGGTGGTGAACGAGTTTGGGAAGGTGGAGAGGTCCGTACGAGGGGAGTTTTTCGAAGGCGGAAGTGGTGGAGGTGGTGGAGGTGGAGCTCTCGCTCCTGCTCCCGCTTCAACCTCAACCACCTCTCTTTCTTCTTCCTCCTTCTCCCTCCCCGCCGACGACCGGGACATGCAAGGCGTCGCCGCCCTGGTCCGAGAGGCGGCCTCCAAGCCTGGAGGCTCCTCCCTCATCTTCTGCGGCACCAAGGCGCGCGCGGCGGACACGGCGCGGCTACTGTCGAGGATGCTCCCGGCGCCGCTGCCCGAGTGGAATCTGCGCTCGCTCTCTTCGTCTTCCACCTCTGCTGCTGCTCTTCCCCCTCTCACCCGCGCAGAGCTCATCTCCCGCGTCGACGCTTTACCTGCAGCGAACGCCACCCTGCGCTCCTCCCTGCGCATGGGTGTCGCCTTCCACCACGCTGATCTCACGTCCGCAGAAAAAGAAATCGTCGTCGCGGCGCTCGAGGCCGGAGCGGTCGCGTGCGTCGCGGCGACGTCGACGCTCGCCGCCGGCGTCAATTTGCCGGTGCGCCGCGTGGTCTTCCGGGACACTTTCAAGGGGCTGAGGACCAACGAGCTGGACGGGACGGAGTACCTGCAGATGGCAGGAAGGGCCGGGAGGGCGCTGGCCGACACGCACGGCGAGGCCGTCGTGGTGGCCAAGGTGCCTTGGAGCGGAAGTGGAGGAAGCGGAAGTGGAAGTGTCTCTGCTGCTGCCGCTTCTTCTTCTTCTTCCGCGTCTGCTGCTGCTGCTGCCTCCTCGATCCCGATAGAGAGGGAGGTCAACAAGCTGCTGTCTCTGGTGCGGTCCAAGCCGCTGATGGTGCGCTCGTGCCTGGCCTCGGACGACGACGACGACGGCGGCGAAAAGAAGGGAGAAGGCGAAGGAGGTGGTGGAAACAAAAACCTCAACTCTTCGACTTCGACTTCTTTCGGCTCGCAGCACCTCCTCCGCGCCGTCTTCGAGGGCGTGGCCCTGCGGGCCGTGGTCTCGGGCAACGACGTGCTCAAGCTGTTCACCAGCACTTTCATGTGGAGCTGCGTCGAGAATGAGCTGAAGGAGGAGGAGGAAGGAAAAGGAGGAGGAGCACAACTTGCCGACGACGCGACGAAAGCAGCTCCTCCACCCCCTGTCCCCAACAAAAAGGACGCCAAGAACAGGCTCTTCCGCAAGCTCCTGGCCGTGCTCAACCACCTGCGAGCAGAGGGACTGATCAGCTGGGGCGGCGAGGAAGAAGGAGCAGGGGGCTGGTCGCCGACAGCCCTGGGCTCCGCCGTGCTCGAGACGGGCCTGCCGCCGCGAGAGGCGCTCGCGCTCGTCAGCGGCCTCCGAGCAGCCGCCGCCTCGGGCATCGTGCTGCGCGGGGACCTGCACCTGCTGTTCCTTCTGGTTCCGGACGACGCCAGGCTGACCCCGGACGTGACCGTCGCCGCGAGGATCGCCGAGAGGTCTCTGTTTGGAGGAGGTGGTGGAGGTGGTGGCGGGATCGGTGGAGCAAGCGGCAACAACGGCACGAGCCCCGACCGCCAGCGGCAGCGGCAGCAGCAGCAGATGCAGAACTCCGCCTCCGCCGCCCGCGCCCGCGTCGCCGAGGCCGTGGGCCTGCCCATGCCCGTCTTCCAGCGCGTGGCCTCGGGCAAGCGCGTGGACCAGGAGAAGCAGCGGCTGATCCTGAGGATGCACGCGGCGCTGGCTCTGGAGGAGCTCGTCGGGAGCGGTGGAGGCGGAGGTGGGGGAGGCGTCGGAAGCTCATTGAGCGTCGCCGCCGGTGGCCTTCTTGCTCCTGTTCCTTCTTCGAAGCCTCCCCCTTCGGTCGTCGACGAGCCCACGGCCATCGCCCAGCGCTTCAAGACCAACGTCGCCAACCTGTCGGCCCTGCAGGAGAGCGTCTCGCAGAGGGCTTATCAAGCTTCCGCTCTGTGCCGCGGCGATGGGTGCTGTTCGAGTTCAAGTTCTTCTTCTTCGACGAACAGCAACACTTACACCGGAGGCGGCCTCGAGCAGCTCGCCGACGCGCTCGCCACGCTCGACCGCAGGGTCGGCGCCGGCGTCCGCGCCGAGCTGCTGGGCCTGACCGAGGTGGCCGGGGTGCGGCGCGCGCGCGCCCGGATCCTCTACGCGTCCGGGGTCTGCGACGCCGCCGCGCTGGCCGCCGCGGACCCGTCGGCCGTTGCGCGCTGCCTGCGCGACGGCGGAGACGCCAACGCGAACCGGAGGCTGGTCGAGCGGATGCAGGCGTCGGCCAGGCTGATCGCGAGGGTCGCGGCGCTGCGGGCCGAGAACGAGGAGCTGGCGGCGCGGGCGTGGATGGAGGAGGAGGAGGAGAAGGGAGGGGGAGGGGAGGAGAGCGCCGATGAGGAAGGTGATGACGATGACGACGGCGACGCCGGAGATGGAGGCCCGCGGAGGAAGAGACACAAGAAGGATGGCGACGATGAGGGTGGTGGTGCTGGAGCCGCGAAGGGCAGCGGAGGAGGAGCAGGGGCGGCGATGCCTCCACCTCCTCCTCCTCCACCTCCTGCCGCCGTTCCGCAGCCGCCGTCGAAGCCTCCTCCCGCTTCTTCTTCCGCTCCGCCGCCTCAACAGCAACAACAACGACAACCAGCGCCTGCTGCTCCATCGGCGATGCAGATAGACGACAAAACTGTCCCTGCTGCTGCAGCAGCTCCTGCTGCAGCAGCTCTTGCTCCCAAGACGCGGCCGCCGCTCCCTCCTCCGCTTCCTCTTCCGCCGCCGCCGAAAAACAACAACAACTCCTCTGCTGCTCCTCTTCCTCCTCTTCCTATTTCTCGCTTCACGCCGCTCCCCTTCACCTCTGCCTCTCTGTCCGCCGCCGCAGCCAAGGGCGGCTTCGTCGCCGTGCGCCACTCCGCCGACGTCGACGTGCTGCTGCGCGCGTGGCGGGAGCAGCCCGTTTCGGCCTTTGCGCTGTCGCTGCGGCAGGAGGTCGCGGCCGGGCTCCCCGAGAGCGACGACCATGGCGACGATGTGAGCGGTTTGGAAGAAGAGGAAGAGGAGGAAAAGACCAAGGGCTCCACGGCGGCGCGCGTCTCTCTCGCGGCGCTCCCTGGGTCCGCGGCGGCCAAGGCGGCGAGAGCAATTGCAGCTGCTGCTGCTGCTGGCGGTTCTGCTCCTGCTGCTCTTGGTGGTTTTTCTTCTTCTTCCGCGAGACCTCCGTCGCCGCCAAAGGGAAAGAAGAAGGGCAAGAAGCGGCGCGTCGCCGGGATCGCCCTGGCCTGGGAGCCCGGCCGCGTCTTCTTCGTGTCGTTCAACGACGACGACGAGGACGAGGTCGAGGTCGAGGGAAACGACGGCAACGGCAACGGCGACGGCGACGGCGACGGCGACGGCGACGGCGACGGCGGCCTCTGCCGCCGCTCCAAGTCGCCGCGACCGACAACAACAGTAGCAACAACAACAACTTCAACGACTCGCGCCAAGGTGCTTGCTGCCCTCGCTGCCCCCGGAGGCGGCAGAAAGGTCACGTTCGACCTCAAGGGCGTCCTCCACGAGCTGTCCTGGGACTCGGCGCGGGAGGAGAGAAGGAGGAGGAGAAGTAGGAAGAAGAAGAGGAGAGATGGTGGAGAGAACAACAACGACAACGACAACGACGACGACAAAACTACTTTTCCTCCTCCGCTCCTCTCCTTCCACGGACTCGTCTCGAGCCCGGTATCCGACGTCAGGATCGTCGAGTGGCTGCTGGATGTGGGCGTGCGGGAGGCAGATGACGGCATGGGGCCCCGGGCGCTGCCTCAGGTAAGAGAGAGAGATGATAGAGAAGAGGGAGAAGAGGTTTGGGAGGGGATAAAGAAGAAACAAAGAAGGAGAAACTCTCTCACACAAAAAACTCCACCTCTAAAACTCCAGTCCGAGCGCACCCTGGCGCGCCTCCTCGACCATCGTTCCGGCTCCACCGCCGCGCTCGCTGCCTCCCTCCCCACGGAGAAGCTCCCGGCCGCTCTCTCGCCGCTGGGTAAGAAGCAGAACCGCCGGCAGCAGCAGCAGCAGTTTTGGGGCGGAAGTGCTTCAGCCTCCGCAACCGCAGCAACAGCAGCAGCTCCTCCTCCTCCCTTGCCCTCCGCTTCCGACGTCGCCGCGGCGGACCGCCTCGACAGGGACCGCAGGAAGGCCGCGTGCGCCTCCGCGGCGAGGTGCCTTGCGCTGTTCGGCCTGCAGTTGGCGGAAATGAGAAGCAGGGAGGGAGCGGGTTTTTCTTCAACTTCCGTTTTCCTTTCGATTCCTCGACCTCTTCCGCTTCCGCTTCTCTCCCTCGCCGACAGCTTCGAGACCGCTCTGACCCCCCTGCTTGCTTCGATGGAGCACCGAGGTGTCTTCGTCGACGTCGCCGCTCTGGCGAGCGAGCGCTCTTTTCTAAGAAAAGTACAAGCCGCCGCCGTCGAGAGGCTTCGCGCGCTCGCCGGAGAGAGGGCGTCGCGGCTGGCAGTGGAGGCCGCCACCACGAAGGGGTTGTTGGTGACGACGACGACGACGACCTCTCCGGCGCTGAGCAGGCTCGCCGAGGCCGCCAGGGACCGCGCGCGGGAGCGGGTGGCGGAGCTCAACCTCGAGAGCCCCGCTGACGCGGCGCTGCTACTGTTCGACTGGCTGGGGCTCAGGGCCGATGATCACGCCGCTGCTGCTGCTGCTGCTGCTGGTGGTGGTGAAGCTGCTGGTGGTTCTGGTTCTGTTGCTCTTGCTGCTCCTGGTTCTGCTCCTGCCGCTCCTCTGCCTCCTGCGCTTCCACAGAGGCGGCGGGCTGCCCCTACCTCCCACCACCTCCACCGCCTCCCGACCAACGCGCGAGCTCTGGCCCCTCTCGTAGCGAGAGGGGATCCAGGGGTGCTGCTGCTCCAGGCCTGGCGCGGGGCCCGCAAGCGCGAGGAAGAGGTGCAGCTCCTGCTGGACAGGTGCGCCGCAGCGGTGGAGAGGGAGAGGAAGCAGCAGCAGGAGAGGAAGGGGAGGAAGAGCAAGAAGAGAGGCACCGACTCTGCCACCACCGCCCCCTCTCCGCCGCCGCATCCGCAGCCGCCGCCGCTTCCGCTCCTCTGCCGCCTCTCCCTCTGCCTGCGCCAGACCGCCGCCGCCGGGGGCAGGCTGATAGTCGACTCCCCTTCGCTGCAGACGCTGCCCAAGGCGATCGATTATTCCGTCGCGTTCGGCGGTGGGGGTGGCGGAAGCGAAGAAGAAGGAAAAGAAGAAGAAGAAGAAGCAAAAGCGATTTCGACCTCCTCTTCTCTTTCTTCTTCGTCTTCTTCCTTCATCAGCAACGTCCGCAACGCCGTCGTGCCCCCGCGCGGCGGCCTGCTCGTCTCGGCGGACTACGCCCAGATGGAGCTGCGGCTCGCGGCGCACCTTTCCAACGACGCGGCCCTGCTGGCGTGCTTTGGTGGCGGAGGAGAAAAAGGAGAACAAGAGCAAGACCCGATGCGCGTCGTCGCCGCGGCGGTCTTTTTCCGTCGGCCCGACGAGTTGCTAGAAGAAGAAAACACCACCAACCTTTCTTCTTCTTCTTCTTTTTCTCCGTCTTCCCTCCCTGCCACCCCCGAGGCCATCCAGGCCGTCACCCCGCAGCAGAGGGACGCCGCCAAGAGGCTGGTCTACGGCCTCATGTACGGGATGGGAGACTCGGCGCTGGCCGATTATCTGGGGCCGCTGCTTCTGCCCGACAGCTCGGAGGCCGAGGCTGCGAGGGTGAGGGAGCGGGTTGGGGCCGCGCTGCCCGGGCTCGCTGCCTGGATGGAGAGGATCGACAGGAGCGCTGCGGCTGCTGCTGTGGAGGCCAAGGCAGGAGGAGGAGTTGGAAGAGGAGTTGCGCTTGGAGTCGGAGTTGCTGGAGGCGAGAACGAAAGAGAAAGCGACGGTGTCGTCGAGATCGCGACGCTCTGCGGCCGGAGGTGGAAATCTTCTTCCTCTTCTTCCTCTTCTTCCTCTTTGGGGAACGTCGAGGGACGCGCCCGCAGCTTCGTGGTGCAGGGCTCGGCTTCCGACGTGTTCAAGAGGGCTCTGCTGGCCGTAGACGCCGCCTTCAGGGCCGGGTGGAGGAGCGAGCAGCAAGGCAAAGGAGAAGACGACGACGACGAAGATAACCTTCCTCCTCCTCTCTCTTTGCCTCCTCACGCCGCCCGCGTCCTGCTCCCGCTCCACGACGAGATCCTGGTCGAGGTCCGCGAGGCCAGACACGCCCGCGCGGCCGCCGCGGTGCTGCGGGAGAAGATGGAGGGCGTGGCGCGGGAGCTGGGCCTGCGCGTGGCGCTGCCCGTCAAGGTCAAGGCCGGGGCGCGGTGGGGCGAGATGACCAGGGAGGGAGAAGGAGGTTGGTGGTAGTTTTTTTCTTTCTTTCTTTCAGTCTGCTTGTTCTTTTTTTCTTCTTTTTTCTCTGTGATCAGGCGCAGCTTATAAACAAGGTTGAGAGTTACAAAAATAAATGGGATCGAAATGGGGAGAGGAACAGAGACGAGAGAGAGGAAGTGGCGGCAGCAGCAGCAGAGACGAAGAAGACGAGGTCGTGTTTTTTCTTCTTCCTTCGCTCTCATCTTGGCAACTCGGCCAGATTTTCTTTCTTCAATTCAAATTCAACTCTTCTCTCTCTCTTTCCTCTGAAATTCGAATCCGAAATGCGTGCCTCTGCCTCTCGCTCGAGCGCGGCCGCTTGCAGCTGCTCGTACGGCAGCAGCGGCGTGCACAGCAGGAGCGGCGGAGCGAGGGTAACGGCGCCGATGCGGCCTCGCAGATCGGCGTCGTCGGCGTCGGCGTCGGCGTCGCCGTCGTTGGCGGCCGTCGCGGCGTTGGCTTCTTCGCAGACCTCTTCTTCTTCCTCTTCCTCGAGGCCGCGAGCTCGAGGTCTCTCCGCCGCACCACTCCTCCTCCCCTCCTTGCCCAACCGCCGCACCAGCAACCGCAGTCGCTCCTCGATCTGCGCCCCCGTCGCCGTCTTCACCGGCATCGTCCAGGGGACGGCGACTGTCTCCTCCGTCGAAATAAAAAAGAGCCCTTCTGCTTCTTCCGAATCGGCCAAGTTCACCCTCACCTTCCCGGCCGGAGCCCTCGCGGGCGTCACCGTGGGAGGCTCCATCGCGATCAACGGCACCTGCCTCACCGTGGTGACCGCCGACGAGGCCGAGGGCGTCTCGACGTTCGACGTCGTCGGCGAGACTCTGCGCGCGACCTCTCTGGGGCGGCTCGGGCCCGGCAGCGAGGCGAACTTCGAGCGCGCCGCGCGCGTCGGGGACGAGATCGGCGGGCACCTGGTCAGCGGGCACGTGTGCTGCGTGACTCGCGTCGAGGCGGTGGAGAAGGACGAAGGAGGTAAAGGAGGAAACCAAAATAGCGGCAACGTCAAAATGACCTTCCGCGTCCCGAGCCGCTGGGGCAAGTACATCCTGCCCAAGGGCTTCGTCTCCCTCGACGGGTGCTCGCTGACCGTCGGGCCCGAGGTGGTGGTGGCGGGCAAGCAGGGAGACGAGACGCTGTTCTCGGTGTTTTTCATCCCGGAGACGCTGCGCGTGACCCGGTTCGGCGCGGTCCGGACGGGCGACCTGGTCAACGTCGAGGTGGACGCGACGACGCAGGCCGTGGTGGACGCCGTGGAGCGCGTGGTGGACGCGCGGATCGAGGAGAGACTGACGCGGCTGGGGGTGAAGTAGAAGAGGGTGGAGGTTTTTTTGGAAAAAAAAGAAGAGTTGATTTTTTTTCCTCACTTTTTTTCCTCACTTTTTTTCTCCCATGAACGTCGAAGAGAGAAGCATTCGATCGAAAGGAAAGAAAAAAACTTCGAGATCTTTTTTTCTCCATCTCGCTCGCCCTCCGGCGCCTTTCTGACACCTTTGATCAAATGCGCAAGGGCTTCTTGACGCCCTCGAAGGAGAGCGGACAGGCTAAAGGCAAGGGCACGCGCCGCACGGAAGCATCGAAAGAAACGACGTCGACCGTGGGCGCCGACGGCGTGAGCGACCTCTTGGCCGAAAAACTCGACCTCGGCGCGAGCAGCAGCAGCTCCAGCTCCAGCTCCAGCTCCTCCGCGCCCCTGCTGCCCCTCACGCTCACCGACATCCGCAACCAGGTGCTCATGTCTATTTTGGTCGTGGCTGCGGGTGATGATCAGTTCTGGGCTCGATTCACCATCCCTTCTGTCTGCAAGGCCTTCCGCGACCTCTACCGCTCGCGCGACCCTTCGCCCTTGCACTCGCTTCTCTTTCTCGACTTTGCGAAAGAAATCGCCGCAGCAAAAAGGGCGGCCACTCGCCGTTCTTCTCGTCGCGAGCCTGTCGTCCGCGCCACGAGGGTCATCTCCTGGGCTCGCACGCACGCCGAGTCTGTGGACGGTCTGTACCTAAACTCCCGAGACGGCGCCTCTCTCGGCGACTTCAACGCAACGAACTTTGCTCAACTCGTCGCTGCCGTCGGACCTCACTTGATCGAGATCATGCTCTTCCCGGGCTTTGAAAAGCTCCTGGGTCCTCCCTTCTGGGCGGCGCTGCGCGCCCATGTCGTCCCCGCTGGAAAGTTGCGCAAGGTTTACGTCAAGGACATCCCAAAAGGCGTTTCCATGAGCGACGTCGAGCCCCTGGTGCAGCTCCGAAGAAGCCTCGAGGTGCTCTGCTTCTGCGGGTCCTTTGATAACTACGGCAACCCTTCGATTGGCCTGCGTCGCTTCCCGGAGTCGTTTCTGGCCCTCACGAAGCTGCAGAAGCTCGTGTTGAGCTATCGATTCAGGATCAAGACGATCCCGTCTGGGATCTCGAATCTGAAAAAACTGCAACTCCTCTATGTCTGCGGCTGCGACCTTCGCTCGCTGCCGAAAGAGCTGGGCGCGCTCACGGAGCTAGAAGAGCTCGTCGTTTCCGGTAACAGGGCTCCTGGGGCCGCGCCCGAAGACGTGAATTTCCCGAAAGAGCTCGAGGGGATGAAGTCTTTGCTCGAGCTTCACCTCAACAGCTGCGGCCTCCGCCGCGTGCCGGCGTTTGTTCGCGAGTTGAGCTCGCTCGAGGAGATCTGGCTTCAAGACAACAAAGATTTGCAGATCGACGCCCCCCTGGACTACCTGATCGAGTGCTGCCCTCGTCTGCGCGTGTTGGAGATGAAGAAAGAGCCCGGCGGGACGTGGAATCCTACCTCGCTGGCGCTCCTCGACGCCTTCAAGGCGAAACTTCAGAAGAAAAACCCGGGAGCGCAAGTGGAGTTTTAGGAGTTTTCTTTCTCTTAAAAAAGAGAGATTTTGTTTTTTTGTTTTTCCGCCATGGTCTTGAGAGAGAGAGAGAGAGTCGCAGGGAATAAACGAGTGTTTTGATTTTTCTTCGGGAGAGAGAGAGAGAGAGAGAGAGAGAGAGAGAGAGAGAGAGAGAGAGAGAGAGAGAGAGAGAGAGAGAGAGAGAGAGAGAGAGAGAGAGAGAGAGAGAAAGAGAGAGAGAGAGAGAGAGAGAG
>Ga0114918_10000357_pt1 | contig 39608 bp, 24 predicted proteins | sample LantaG_FD_87015 | JGI IMG/M metagenome (GOLD analysis project Ga0114918, IMG submission 87015) | Deep subsurface microbial communities from Baltic Sea to uncover new lineages of life (NeLLi) - Landsort_02402 metaG | ecosystem: Environmental > Aquatic > Marine > Oceanic > Sediment | place...
CTTCTTCTTCTTCTTCTTCTTCTTCTTCTTCTTCTTCTTCTTCTTCTTCTTCTTCTTCTTCTTCTTCTTCTTCTTCTTCTTCTTCTTCTTCTTCTTCTTCTTCTTCTTCTTCTTCTTCTTCCGTTGCGGCTCCACCGGCGAGCGTGCAATCGGAGGAGGAAGAGGCGATTGCGACGCCCGCGGAAGCAGTGCCAACAGCAGTAGCTCCGGAGCCGGAGCCGCTACCGTCTCTCCCTCCCGCGCCGCTCGTCGTCTCTGCCGCAGCAGCTCCTCCTTCTTCTTCTTCGTCCTCGGCCGCGGCGCTGCCTCCCTTGGCCCCGCCTACTCATCTCTTCCCTTCTCCTGTTCCTTCTGCTAAACACAACGTCCCCATAGCCGTGCTCGGCGTCGCTGCCCGCTACCCGCCCCCGGCCTTCGCCGGCGGCGACGGGTTCAGTTGCGGCGGCGCCTCTCCGGCCGGAACCGGCGGCGGCAATGGCGACGGCAGCGACGACTCCCTCGCCGCAGCTTGGGCCCTCCTCGCCCACTCGCCCGCCGACGTCGCCTCTCCCATCCCGCTCACGCGCTGGGACTCGGACGCTGTCTACGGGGCCCCGCCGACGTCGGGACGAGGAGCGGCGAGGGGGCGAGAAGGAGGAGGAAACGCCGCCGCTCAGCGGAGGAGCAAGGGCGGTCTCTCTAGCTACGCACGCCTCGCCGGGAGCATTCCCTCCCTCCCGCACTTTGACGCCTCGGCGTTCAAGCTTCCTCTGACAGAAGCTGCCTCGATCGACCCCGCGCAGAGAGTGCTGATGGAGCTGTGTGCCGCGGCCGGGGTTGACGCCGCGGGGAGAGAGGGCGCCTGGTGGAGTTTGAATTCTCCTTCTTCAACTTCTTCACCTCCTTCTTCCTTGTCTTCAACTTCATTTTCCAATCCTCCTCTCTTCCCCACCGCCACGGCCGTCTTCGCCGGGTGCATGTACCACGAGTACGTCGACGCCGTGGCCGACGCCGGGGGCGCCCCCGACGCCGGGGGCGCCCCGGCGGCCTTCGTCGGCAGCGGCGCGCCCTACATGTGCGGCCGCCTCAGCTTCTCGTTCGACCTCCGAGGAGCGTGCGTGGGCGTGGACACCGCGTGCTCGAGCTCGCTGGTGGCGACGCACCTGGCCGTGGCGGCGCTGCGGGCGAGCAGCAGCAGCTCTTCGAGCTCGAGCTCGAGTTTGACCTCTTCTTCTTCGAGTTTGAGTTCAACCTCGATCTCTTCGGGGACAGCGACGGCTTCCTCGCTCGCGGCGCTCGCCACGGGAGCCAATGCCATGCTCCGCGCCGCCACTCCGGCGGGCGTCTGCGCCCTCGGGGCGGCCGCCCCGGACGGGAGATGCAAGACCTTCGACGCGGCGGCGGACGGGTACGGGAGGGGAGACGCCTTCGTCGCCGTGCTGCTCGCGCCGAAAAGCTCGAGTTCGAGTCCCTCTTCTACTTCTTCTTCTTCTTCTTCTTCTTCTTCTTCTTCTTCTTCTTCTTCTTCTTCTTCTACTTCTTCCTCTTCTTCTTCTCCCCTGCTCCTCCCCCCGCGCGCCCTCCTCGCCGGGAGCGCAGTGGGCCAGGACGGGCGCTCCTCCGCGCTCACGGCCCCCTCGGGCCCGGCGCAGACGGCGGTGGTCAGAGGGGCGAGGAGCGAGGCGGAGCTCTGTTCGTCTTCCTCGACTCCTTCTTCTTCTTCATCTTCTCTCCTCGTCGCCGCGGTCTCCCTCCACGGGACCGGCACGCCTCTCGAGGACCCGCTCGAGCTCGGGGCGCTGCGCGCGGCGCTGCTGGTTTCGCGGCGGGACCAGGAAGAGAGCTGCACTTACGACAAAGAAGACGACAAGAGCGGCGTCATCTCCCTGCTCTCGTCCAAGGCCGCGCTCGGCCACACCGAGGGCGCCGCGGGCCTCTCGGGGCTCCTCGCGGCCCTCGCCTCGCTGTCCTCGCTCGAGACGGCCCCGACGAGGCACCTGAGGAACTTGAACCCTTACGTGGCCTCTGCCTCCGGGGAATGGAGGAGGAAGGGCAAGAACAGCGGGGGAGGAGGAGGTTCCTCTTTTTCTTCTTCTCCGTCGGCGTCGTCGAGGCTCTCTGTCCCGCGCGGCGGAGGGCCCCTCGTCTCCGCTTGCACTTCTTCTTCTTCGATTTCTCCGCTCGCCGGCGCCTCCTCCTTCGGGATGTCCGGCGTCAACGCCCACGCGCTGGTGCTCGCGTGCTCAGAGGAGGAGATCAGAGAAATCGGCGGGAAAGAACGACGGCAGCGGCAGAGGCGGCAGCAGCCCTACCGGAGGGCGAGGTGCTGGTTCGGCCCCGCCCGCCACGCGATGCTCTGCTCCTTCTCTTCCAACTTCTCTTCTTCCAACTCCCTCAGCGCGCGCTTTTCCGTGAGCTTGGGTGCAACGGCGCTGGCGTTCCTGAGGGACCACGTCGTGGCGGGCAGGGCGCTGCTGCCCGGCGCCGCGGCGCTCGAGGCCGTCGCGGCGGCGGCGAGGTCGCTGCTGCTGCTGACTCAGCAGCAGCAGCAGCAATCCTCCTCTTCGCCGCTGTCCCTGCACCTGCTGCTCTCCAACGCCGGCTTCGTGGCTCCCGCGACTCTCGGCGAAGGCGAAGCGGGAGAGGAGGAGGAGCTGCTGGAGCTCTTCGTCGACTGCGGCAGGGGCTCCGCGGTGCTCTCTTCCTCTTCGTCTTCTTCTGTTGCTGCTTCTTCTCTTGCTACTGCTTCTTCTTCTTCTCGCGGCAAGCAGCGCTGCGCCGGCTCCGCTCCCTCGGTGGTACTGGTTGTCTCGGCCTCGCAGCTCGCCAGGGAGGAGGCGACAGAGGCGGTCAAGCCCTCGTCCTCTCCCTCGGCGCTCGCGCGGACGAGAGCGCAAAAAACGGCCCTCCTCGCCGCCGCAACAACAGCCGCCGCCTCAGCCGCGGCTGTCTCCCGCCTCGCGTCGCCACCGCCCTCGGCCTGCCCCGGCGGGGGCTGGGGCACGCACCCCGCCTCCCTCGACGCCGCGCTGCACGCCGGCGCCGGGCTGACCGCGGCGACAGCGACCGGGATCATCTCGGTGCCGGCGTCGGCGGCTGCGTTCTCGTCGCCGGCCGAGGCCGCCGAGGGCGCCGCCGCCCCGGCCGGCTGGGTGACGATCTCGGCGAGAAAAGAAAAAGCAGGAGGAATCAGCGACCACCGCGCCCGCTTCGACGCGTGGTCCTCCTCCCCTTCGAGCAGAGTGCTCGGTCTGGTCTCCAGGCCCGTGGAGCCGCTTCTTCGACGGCAGGAAGCGGCGGAAAGGCGGCAGCAGAGCTCTCCGCCTTCTCTCGCGCTGGCGGTCGAGTGGCGCGTCGACGAGCCCGCTTCTTCGCCTTCCCCCTCTTCCTCTTCCTCTTCTTTCAAAAGCCTCTGCCGCCTCCGGAGATCGAAGAAAAGATCTTCCTCTTGTTCTTCGAGCAGTGGCCCCGTGGCTGCCGTGCTCGCTGCTGCCCGCGAGTCGCCTCGCGGGATGCGGCTGCTCCTCGAAGGAGGCGGCGGCGGCGATTTCAACAGAGGCCCCGCGCCTTGTTCTTCTCCTTCTTCTTCTTCCTCTTCTTCTTCTTTCGCTTCTTCCGCGATGCTCCGCGTCGCAGCCAACGAGAGTGGAGGCCTCGGAGGCTGGTCCGTGCTCCACGTGGAGCGCAACGCTTCCAAGAAGGGCCCCCGTCTCGCAGCAGAGTCCGCGAACGACGACGCCGTGGGCGCCTCGGCCTGCGGCGGCGCGCGCTCGAGGCCGCAGCTGCTCCCGCTTCCTCCCGCTTCTTCTTCTTCTTCTCCTCCTCGTCCTCCAGGCAGCAGCAGCAGCAAGGGCACCGTCGCCATCACCGGCGGCCTGGGTGCCCTGGGCTCGCTAACCTGCCGCCTCGAGGTCGCGAGGAACGGGGGCGGCGGGAGCGTCATGCTGCTCGGCCGCAACGCGGCGAGGTCGGCGGTGCCATCCGCCGTTTCCGCTTCTGCCGCTCCTTCCGCTTCCGTCTCCGCGATCGCCTGCGACACCGCCTCCTCCGCGGACGTCGCAGCGGTCTTCGGAAAGCGGTTTGGTTCCTCCTCTTCTTCTCTTCCTCCGCTCGCCGCGCTCTACCTGGCAGGGGGCGCGCTCGCAGACGCGCCGCTGCACGCGACGACGCCGGCGCACCTCCGCGCCGCCGCGGCCCCCAAAGCCGCCTCCGCCAGGCGCCTTCTTTCCTCCTCCTCCTCTTCTTCTTCTTCTTCGTCTCTTCCTCTCCGCTCCGTCTCCGCGTTCTCCTCCACGGCCGCTCTGCTGGGCCCGGCGGGACAGGCGGCCTACGCCGCGGCCAACGGCGAGCTCCTCGGGTGCGTCTCGGAGCTTGCGGCCAGGGGCCTGCCGGCCCGAGCGACGCAGTGGGGATCCTGGGAGAGCGTCGGCTCTCCTTCTTCCGATTCTTCGTCCTCCACTGCTGCTGCTGCTGCTGCTGGGATGGCCTCCAGCTCCGCCCTCAGGGAGAGGCTCGCCAGGCTGGGGATGGGCTCGCTGTCCCTTGCGGAGGGCCTCTCGGAGCTCGCCGCAGAGGAAGTAGAAGCGAGCGGCATCGGCATCGGCATCGGCGGCTCGGCGACAGCGAGGCCCCAGGGCGTCGTCGTCGCCAAGTTCCTCTGGGAGAGGCTGATGCCTCGCAGGGGAGGACCACCGCCGCCGGCTTTGTTCGCAGCGCTTGCTGACGGGATGCGGAAGGTGGGAGAAGAAGAGGAAGAGGTTGAGGTGGAAGAAGAGGAAGTCGAGGCCGAGGTCGAGATCGAGGTCGAGGTAGAGCGAGACGAAAGCTCTTCTCTTCCTCTTCCCCCTCCTCCCCTCCCTTCGCTCGCCTCCGTCCTCGAGGCGGTGCTCGACGCCGCCAGGGCCTCGACCTCGCCCTCCTTGGGTCCCAACGACGCCGTGGTGTCTGCGGGTCTGGACTCGCTGGCGGCAGTCGAGCTGCGCTCCACGCTCTCGAAGAGGTTTGGAAGCGGTGGAAGCCGCAACGGAAGCGGAAGCGGCAACGGCGACGGCGACGAAGACGATTCTCTGTTGCAGCTCCCCGTCACGTTCGCGTTCGACCACCCGACCCCTTCGGAGATGGCAGAGGCGATCCTGGAGATGCTCTCGGAGAGGCAGAAAGTAAGGGCTGCAGCGGCGTTCTCGGCGTCTCAGTCGAGGAAGAAGAAGATGAAGAAAAAGGTCGCTTCTTCTTCTCCTTCTTCCTCTGTGGAGCAAGCAGCAGCGCCGGCGTCGCTCCCTCCTTCGCTCTCCGCCGCCGCCCCGAGCCCCGCGCGCGCCGTCGCCGTCGTCGGCTCTGCCTACCGCCTCGCCGGGGCGGTGGCTCCGTGCCTCGTCGCTCAAGAGGATGAGAGGAAAGAATCTATTTCTTCTTTCCTCTCGGCCACGCTGCGCGGCGGCGACAGGGCGGCGCCGACCCCGGCAGACCGCTGGGACGCTGACGCCGCTTACTCGCTCCCTTCCTTCTCTTCTTCGACCTCCTCTTCTTCCGGAACCGGCGGCGGCATCTACGCCCGCTTCGCGGCCTGGCTCCCTGGCTCCACCGCCTTCGTGTGCGACGCGACTCTGCTAGGCCTGGAGAGCCCCAGGGACGCCGCCGCTGCGGTGGACCCGCAGGCGAGGCTGCTGATCGAGGCGGCGCTCGCGGCCGTCGCCGACGCGGCGGGGAGCGGCGGCGGCAACGGAAACCTCTCTTCTCCTTCCTCTTCCTCCTCTTCTCCGCTCCTGCTCCTCCCGGCCGAGGTCGCGTCCGAGACGGGCGCCTTCGTCGGGTGCATGTACCACGAGTGGCTCGAGGCCTACACCTCGATGACGAGCTCGAGCTCGAGCCCGAATTCGACGGGAAACAACTCCTCCTCTTCCCTCCTCCTCCCGTCGCTCGCGCCCGCGGCCGTCGCCGGCTCCGGCCCTGCTTTCATGGTCGGAAGGCTCGCGCACGCTCTGGGGCTGGGAGGGCCGGCCTCCTCGGTCGACACGGCGTGCTCGTCGTCGCTGGTGGCCGCGGCGCAGGGCGTGGCGTCGCTCGGGGAGAGGATCGGAGGAAAGGTCGGAGAAGAAGCCGAAGGAGAGGAAGCAGAAGACTTTTCCTCCTCCTCTTCCTCCTCCTCCTCTTCTGATTCTTCTTCTTCTTCTTCCTCCTCCTCCTCCTCTTCGACCTCCTTCGCTCTCGCCGGAGGGGTCAACCTCTCCCTGCGCGCCGCGACCACCGCCGCGATCTGCGCCCTCGGCGCGCTCTCCCCCGACGGGAGGTGCAAGGCCCTGGACTCCTCGGCGGATGGCTACGGCCGCGGGGAGGGCGTCGTCGTCCTGGCGCTTGCGGCGATCTCTCCATCTTTGTCTTCTTCCTCTTCATCATCTTCATCTTCTTTCGCGGAAAGGCTCCGCCCGCGCGCGCTCATCGCCGGGATCGCCGTCAACCAGAGCGGACGCGCAGCGGGGCTCACGGCGCCGCACGGACCGGCGCAAGCCGCTCTGATGCGACGGGCCCTGAACGACGCCGAGAGGACTCTTTCGTCTTCTTCTTCCGTTTCTTCCTCCTCTTCTTCTTCTTCTTCTTTCTTCGTAGCGTCGCTCGCTCTCCACGGCACGGGCACGCTCCTGGGAGACCCCATCGAGCTCGCCTCTTCGCTCGACGTGCTCAGAGCAAGAACTAGCAGCTCGGAGAAGAAGATGAAGCAGGCCTTGCTGCCTCTGCTTCTCGCTGCCCCCAAGGCCTGCTTCGGGCACACAGAGGGCGCCGCGGGCCTCATGGGCGCGCTCGCCGCGGCCTCGGCGGCGGCGTCTCGCGCGGCTCCGCCGCTGGGGCAGCTCCGAGAGTTGAACCCTTACCTGATGGACCTGATCGTCGTGGCCGGGAGAGGAGGAGGAGGAGGAGGAGGAGGAGGAGGGAAGGGCGAGCGATCTGCTGCTTCCTCTTCTTCTCTCGCGCACGCGCCGCGCGCTTCCGGCCCCGCCGTCGCCGCCGGAGCAACGACTCGAGCCGCGCTCGCCGGCACTTCCTCTTTCGGGATGTCAGGAGTCAACGCGCACGCGCTGCTGCTCGACGTCTCGATGTCTCCAGAGGCGGCGATGGCGGAGGGCAAGAGCGATGGGATCTCGCTGCCGTGGAGGAGGAGGAGGCACCACCCGTTGCCGGCGCCGCACCCTCTCCTCTCCCTGACCTCTTCTTTCTCTCTTTCCTCTTCGATTCTCTTCGCCCCGCGTCCCGACTCCCTGGAGCTCGCTGGCGTCCGCGGGGAATGCGGCGGCAACGGCAGCAGCTCCCTGGCTCTCGCCGGCGTGCTCCTGGAACTCGCCACAGCGGCTGCGATGGCGGCGGCGGTTTCGAGTTCCGGAGAGCAGCGGCTCGCGCTCTCACGCGTCGCTCTTCAAACTCCTCCTCCATCTCCTTCTCCTTCTCCTTCTCTTTCCCCTTCCTGGCCTGCGGTCGTCGCCGTGAGCCTCTCCGAGGGAGCGATCGCGGTGCACTCGCAGAGGGCCTCCGGTCGTCGTCTTCGTCGTCGCTCGAGGGTCTCTCCCACGCCGGTGCTGGAGGCAGCGGTCGCGAGAGTGGCGAGCGCGGGTGGAGGAGGACGAGAGGAAAGAGAACAGGGAACGGAAACTCCCTCGCCTCTTTTCCGTTCTCGTTCGTTCGTGGCCTCTTCTCCTTCTTCTTCTTCTGTCGCGAGCCTAGCCGAGAGCAAGAATGCCTGTGACCTCTGGACCGCGGCGCTCGAGTTGCTCTCCAACGGAGGCGGCGGCTCACTCTCGACGGCGGAGGCTGTTCTCGCTCCGCCCGAGGCGGCGTCGGCGTCCGCAGCTTGGCTGATCGCCGCTGCCGGTTCTCGCTCTTCTTCTTCTTCTTCTTCTTCTTCTTCTTCCTCCCTCGGCCTCTCTGTCCGCAGCGTAGTCTTCCGCTCTCTTCTTCCTCCTAGAAGGAAACAAAAGACCCTCGCCGAGGCAGCAGAGGCCCTGCGCTTCGTTGTCGAGTGGCGGGCCGAGGAGCCCTCTTCGTTGATGCCTTTTCCTTCTTCTCCTTCTCCTCCTTCCTCGCGCCGCCGCCGCGCTCTTCTCCGCCGCCGCAGCACAAGGCGAAACCGCTCTGCTGCTGCCTCCGGCCCGTCGCGCCTCCCTTCCCAGGGCCCTGCAGCAGCCGTCGCGGGCCTCGCCGCTGCCGTGCGAGCGCTGAGGGAGGACGAGAGGCCTCGGGCCCTCCTGGTCCAATCGCGGGCGGCGGTCCCCGCCTCTTCGTCTTCTTCTTCTTCTTCGTCGCCTTCTTCCTCTTCGGCTCTCGCGGCCTCCGCGGCGACAGCCGCCCTCCGCTGCCTCCCTTACGAGGCGCCGCACCTGTCGGCGTCGCAGGCGGACGAGGACGCGTTCGACTTTGGCGGCGCCGGAAGCTGCGGTTTGCGGTTCGAGACTTCGCTTTCTTCTCTTGCGTCGTCGCTGTCGCCGTCGCCGCCGCAGCAGCAGCTCTGCGACTCGGCCTCCCGCGGCAAGGTCCTCTTCCGCCCCGCGATGAGCTACGAGCATTCTCCTCCTTCTTCGTTAAACATAAAAGCTCAGCCCTCGCCCTACGGCAGGGGCGCGACCCTCGTCACGGGGGGGCTCGGCGGGCTCGGCTCCCTCGCAGGAAGGCTCGTAGCTTCTTCGGGGAGTGGCGGCGACTCTTCTTCCGCGCCGCTGCTCCTGACGGGCCGCTCCGGCCGCTCCGCTGCCGTCTCCGTGGCTTCACTCGCCTCCCTGGCCCCCGAGTCTCTCGTCGTAGCCCTTGCCGCGGACGCCTCGACCGTGGCGGACGCGAAAGCGGCAGCTTCAACTTCTTCTCGTTCTTCTTCTTCTTCTCGCCCTTTCCTCCTCCTCCGCACGGTGCTCCACGCCGCCGGCGCCCAGAGGGCAGCGCCTCTGCTCTCGGGCCAGGGGCCGGCTACCGCCAGGGCCGCCAACGCCCCCAAGGCCGCGGCCGTCGCGGCACTTGCAGCAGCGCAGCAGGCCGGCCCCTCACTGCCCCTGCGCGCCGTCGCTGCGTTCTCTTCGGTGTCGGCGCTCGCCGGCTACGGAGGGCAAGCCAACTATTCTTCGGCCAACGCCGCGCTGGACTCCTGGGCTTCAACGGCTTCGGCGCAGCGCGGTGAAAGCTTTGTTTCGATGCAGTGGGGCGCTTGGAAGGGGCTGGGGATGGCTGCTGTAGCAACAAAGACGACAAAGGGGAAGAAGAAAGAAGAAGAAGGAGAGGCGGGAGAAGAGGCGACGATCGCTGCCGCGGCCGGCGCTTCGCTGCTCGAGTCCGTCCTTTCCTCTTTCTCTTCTTCTTCCTCGGTCCCCCCCGCTGTCCTCGGAGCCGCCCCCGCGGCCTACTGAGCCTCGCTGGTCGCCGGCTCCATGGCCCCGGAGCCGCCGCCGATGCTGCAGGAGGTGCCCGGGGTCTGGGAGGCGGTGGAAGCGGCGGCAAAAGCGAAAGGAAACGGAGGGGAAAGCGAAGAAGAGGAAGAGAGCGACGAGGAGGAAGAGGAGAAGGTCGTCAAAGTCGCCTCCCCCGCTTCCTCTTCCGCTTCTTCTTCTTCCTCAATCCCTTCCGTCGAGGCCGTCGCCGCCTTCATCGCCTCGACCACCGCCGAGCTCGCGGGCTCTTCTTCTTCCGAGATCGCCCTCGACGCGCCGCTCGCCGCCGCGGGCCTCGACTCGCTCGCGGCGCTCGAGCTCCGCCGATCGCTCGCCGTGCGCTTCGGCGTCGACGGCGCTCCCGTGGCGGCCCCGGGGGCCACGTCGGTCAGCGTGGCCGCGGCCGTGGTCGCCGCCGTGAGGACGGCGAGGAAGAAGGGAGGGGAGGAGAGTGAAGAGAAAGCGGCGTCGTCGTCGCTTTCTTCTTCTTCAACCTCTTCGACCTCTTCGACGACCGCTCCTCCGTCGTGGATCGTCCCCACCCTCAAGACCCCTCTGATCCGCCTCTTCTGCTTCCCTTACGCCGGCGGGGTCTCCGAGAACGTCTTCGCCGCCTGGGGGAGAGCTCTGCCTCCAGCCGTCGAGGTCTTGCCTGTGGAGCTGCCCGGGAGGGGCCGGCGCGCGAACGAGGCTTCTTCCTCTTCTTCTTCGCAGGCTTCTCCTTCTTCGATCCGCCAGCTCGCAGAGGAGCTGGTCTCCGGCCTCCAGCTCGACGACCCGGACGCTCCCCCTTACGCGCTCTTCGGCGTCTGCCTCGGCGGGATCCTCGCCTTCGAGGTCGCCAGGGCGGTCGCGAGGAGGAAGGGAGCGAGGCCGCCCGTCGTGCTCTTCGTCGCCGCAGCGAGCGCGCCGCACCTCTACGCAGAGGCGGTCGCCAAGCTCTACGTCGGAGGCGCCGGGCAGGTCCCCGTTCCCGTCGCGGCTCCGTCTCCTGCTGTTCCTTCGAGCGCGGCAGCATCGGATTCTTCTGCTTCCGGCGGTTCCAACGACTCCTCCTCTTCCAACGCTCCTTCTCCCAACGCCTCGCCCGTCGTCGTCGCCGCGAGCGCCGCGCTCCAGGGGTGGCGCTCGCTGCCCAAGGCCACCGTCCTCTCCGTCTTCAAGGCCGGAAACTTCGCCGGCGTGGAGGAGATGGAGAGGAACCCGAGGCTGTTCGACCGCGTTGCGCCCGTCGGGGTGGCCGACATCCTGCTGGCTGTGGGCTACCGCACTGGCGAAGAAGAGGAAGAGAAAGAGAAAGAAGAAGAGGAGCAAAAAGGTGGGAAAGAGAGCGGCCGTGGCGACAGCAACGGTGGCAACGGCAAAAGACCTCGCGACCGCTCGCGCCTTCTCTCCGGCGTCAGGCGCCTCGTGGCGTTCGATGGCGTCAGGGACAACACCATCGCCGCGGGCGCCGTCGGGGCCTGGGGCGAGTACTGCGGCGGAGAAGAGGCTTCCAAGCCTCTGTCGCCGTCGTCGTCGTCTTCGACCTCTTCGACCTCTTCCCTTTCTCCTTCTCCTCCGTCCTCTCCCTCGTCGTCGCGCTTCGAGCTCGTCCAGGTCGACGGCGACCACTACTTCGTCACCACACGCATGCGCGCGGTCACGGACGTCGTGTCCCGCGTGCTGCTGGACAGCGTCGGGGAGGGGGGCCTGCTGGGGGAGGGGCACAGCTGGGTCGCGGGCGCGTAGAGGTTTCCTTTTTTTGAGCTTTTTTAAAGTTTTTTTTCTTTGTGTTTTTTCTCTTTCAATTTCTTCAGATCGTTGTCAATCTTTTTTTCCCCCACTCTCCATTCGAGTACTAAGAAAAGAAAAACAAAATGGGGGGAACAATATCAAAAAAACAAAAAAGCGGGAAGGGAAAGAGAGACAGGAGGCACGGAGGCGGGGGGAAATGATAGATACAATACAAGGAAAGAAAAACTTTGTACAGAAAAAAAACAAAAAAAAAACTCTCTCCTTCAAGTGAAAAACCCGCAGCTCGAGTCGATGTCAAACGCCACGGTCCCGCTCGCCTTCTCGAACCTCGAGTCCCCGCTGTACTGCGCCACCAGAGTATACTGCCCCGGGGGCGTGATCCCGGGCTTGAGCTTCGCAGCCCCGAGCGCCGCGTGCGACGGCGCCCCCGGCGCCAGCTCTGTCGGCAGCAGCAGGCCCGCGCCCAGCACCCTGTGCAGCAGCGGGTCGGCGGCGACGGCGGCCTGGATGTCGGAGACCCAGTCGAGGAGCTTGCGACTGCTACGGCGGCCGAAGTGGGGCGGGCTGAGGTGCGGGAGGTGGGAGAGGAGGCCTCCGACGCCGGAGGGAGGAGATGGAGAAGCAGCAGGCTTTGCCGTTGTTGCCGTCTCCGTGGCGGCAGCAGCTGGAACAACAGCAGCAGTGGCAGGCTTTGAAAAAGAAGAAGAACTACCGCCAGCCCCTGCCGCCGCCGCCCTCTCCCCCTGCACCCTCCTGTCGTCAGCGGCCTCGGCCGCGGCGACGGCGTCGATCGCCCGCGCGGCGATCTCGGCCGACTCGTCGTCCGAAGCCGCGGCCGAGACCACCGTCTTGGCCGCGTCGCGAGCGTCGGCGCTCGAGGGGCGCTGCGAGGCGAGGTGAGACGCGATGGCGCTGGCCAGCGGGGCCGGGAGGCCGGCGAAGGAGGCGCTGGAGGAGGTTTCTCCGCTCTTCTCGTCAGTCGCTCCGCCGCCGCTCACGGCGCTCAGCGCCGCCGCCGCGGCCTTGGCGCTCGCGACGGCCCTTCCGAGGTCGAGCCCCCCGACGCTCACGCCGCCGCTGCTGCCAGCGCTACCACCACTAGATCCCCCCGAACTGAGCCCGCCCGCGCTCGTTCCGCCGTCGCCGCTGCCGCTGTCCTGGACCTGCCTCGCGAAGATGCGCGCGACGCTGTTGGCGGCGCTGGTCGCGGCGCCGAGCAGGGCGTCGGTGGCCTTTTTCTTCGCCTGCGACTTGAAGATCGAGCCCGAGGCGAGGTTTGTCGTTGTTGAAGAAGCACCACCTTCCGTGGCAGACTTACCGGCGGCAGCCAAGGTCTCCTTCGCCTGCAGCAGCAGGGGACCGCTCCACGACCCCACGCTCGACGGCCTCCCCTTCAGCAGGTAGAGCGCGACGACGCCTCCCGGGGTCGCGCAGTCCCTGACTCCGCCCGGCGCACCCACCGAGACGTCGAACGCCACGTCCTTCCACGAGCAGGTGTTTGGGGATGCAGAGGAAGAAGAAGAATTCGAAGAAGCAGAAGAGAGGCGAGCGGGCGAGGCGCGCACCGTCACCAGCGCCGGGGCGCGGGCGACAGAATAGACAAGAGGGGCCGAGAACCCCTCGTTGCAGTTGGCCCCGGGGGCGTTGCCCCTCAAATACCAGGCGATGAGGTTTCGTTTCCCGGGCAGCAGCGAGGTGACTGTGATGCTCGCGGTTCCGTCTGCTGCGAGCTGGGTGGGAGGCCCCAGCGCGACGCCGTTGTCCCCGAAGACGACGACGCCTGCGGCCGGTCCGGCCCCCGAAGGCCGCTCCACTTTCGCCGAGAGCGTCACCGGAGAACAGGCCGTCGCCGTCGGAAGCGGGCCCGCAGAGAGGGTGATGGAGCACGCCAGGTAGCCCGTTTGCGCCGCCACGGGGTCCATGGTCGTGTCGGAGGTGCCGTAGGGAGGGGAAGGGAGGCGCCCGCTGGCGGCGAAGGAAGAGGTGGTCAGGGTCGATGAGCTGTTGTTGTTTGGTCGAGGCAGAGACAAAACAGAAGAGTTGCCCTTTCCTCCCGTCCTCTTCATCGATTTCCTGTCGCTGTACTCTTTCTGGATCGCCAGGGCCTCGGCGGAGAAGTTGCGCCGCGCGTTGGCGAGGAAGACGGACGAGGCCCTGGGGCTGGCGAGTGCGGAGGCGAGGGCGCCGAGTGCGGGGTCGAGAGCAAGGGCGAGAGGAGAGGCGAGCGCCGACGACGGCGGCGACAGAGGCGAAACTGTTGTCGCGTTCTTTGCCAATGCTGCTGTGGCAGGCGCGACAACTGTGGAGTTGCTCGTCGTCGTGGACGGGGCTGTTGCAGCGTCGGCGGCGGCTGCCTCTCTCACGAGCGGTGAGAGAAGCAGGAGGGAGAGCGCCGCCGCGGCGAGGGCGGCGCGAGGGAGGCATGCTGCTGACGCCCATCGAATGCGGCGGCGCGCCATGGTCGAATTCGGAACTTGGAGAGAAGTGGCAGATTGAGACAGGAAAGCGCCTCGTGTGAGCCGGCTCCGTTGCTTCAGTTGTCAGAACAGCCTTGGCGCTTCTCTCTGCTTTTGGAAAGAGGAGCGGAGAGAGAGCAGCGCGCAGCAAGGGGGAGGGAATTGAAGTTTTTTTAGCTTATATGGCGAATGCTCTCTCCTCGTCGACCTCTTGTTCTTCTCTCTTTCTTCTTTTCTTTTCTCTCTTTTTCTCCTCCACCACTCTCTCTTTCTTTCTTTCTCTCTCTCTCTCTCCACGCTCTTTCCCAAAAACAAAAGACAGGCAAAAAAATAAAAAGGCATTTACACTCAGGGTACAAAAAACAACTACTCCTTCTCCGCCGCGGCGATCCTCGGGCGTTTCGCCTCGACCTGCTCCTCCTCCTCCTCCCCACCTCCCTTCTTCGTCTTGCCTTCGCTCTCCTCGGGCCTGCGGTGGTGGTGCTGCGCCTGCTGCTGCTGCTTCTGCGTCGTCGCCGTAACTGCAGCTGCTGCAACCCACGCGCTCACGGACGCCCCCAGCACCCTCGACCCTTCCAGCGCCCGCGCCGCCGCCGCGGCCGCCGCGGCGTCGGCGAAACGCGCGGCGCCGTCGCGGCCGTCGCGCTCCGAGACGGCGACGCCGACGACGGCGCCGTGCGCCCCCAGGAGGTGCTCGAGGGCCCACGCCGGTAAGGGGCGCGCGAGGCGGGTCAGGACCGTCCTCCCGTCGAAGGGGAAGGCGGCGGGAGGGGGGAAAGGGGGCGAGAAGGGAAGGGGAGGAGGAGGAGGAGCAAGAGCAGCGGTGGCGGTTCCGGCAACGACGGCGGCGGCGGCCGACGAGGAAGAGACGCGCCTCCTCGTCGCTCCTTTTCTTTCCTCCTTCTGCTCCTCCTCTTCTTCGTCCGGGGGCATTCTCATGTGAGCGAGCCCCTCGCGCACGGCCGCGACGTCCGTGGCCGCGACGGCAGCCGAGGAAGCGGCAGCAGCAGCAGCTGTGGCGTTCTTCTGCCTGCGCTCTTGGACGACAGAGTCGGACGAGGACGAGTCGTTGTTTCCGTTCTCGTCGCCGTTTTCGTTTTCGTCGTCGTCTTCGTCTTCGTCGTCGTCTTTCTCGTCGATGCCCTTGACGTTGCTCGCCGCGCCGTCATCGTCGTCGTCGTCGTTGATGTTTTCTTCGCCGCTCGAGGCGTCCCCATGGCGCGGGCGGAGGCGGCGGTCGTCGTTTCCGGCGGCGGCGTTGGCATGAGCTGCCATCGCGGGAGCGGCGACAGCAGCAGCTCCTCCTCCTCCTCCTGGAGCCGTCGCCGCCGTCGCGGCCGCGGCCGAGACCTCCATCGCCTCACGCAGAGCCGCGAGGCCAGGAAGGGAGAGGGAAGCGGGGGTGGCAGCGGGAGCAGAAGCAGGGGCTGCTTCGGTCGCCGCCGAAGGAAGAGCAGCGACGGCGGCTGTTGCTGTTGCTGCTTCCACTGCTGCTGCCGCTGCTGCCATTGCACCGGCTCCGCCTTTCCCGCGCCTCCTGCGCCTGGACCTCGACGAGCCCCCTCCGCCGCGGGAGGCGGACAGCGAGAGGGACTGCGTCGTCGTCGCCGTCGTCGTCGTCGTCGTCGTTGCCGTTGTTCCTCCTCCTCCGGTCCCTTCTCCGCTCTTCGCCGTCGTCGCCGTCGTCGTCGCAGCGGCAGCGGCACCGGCGGCAGCGGCAGCCGCAGCAGCAGCGACGGCAGCCACCGCCGCAGCGGACAGCGACTGCTGCTGCTGCTGCTGCTGCTGCTGCTGCTGCTGCTGCGAAAAGGTCGTCGTCGAAGGCAGAAGAAGAGGCGCCGAGCCGGCTGGCGCCACCGACGCGGCGCGGGAAGCCCCCGGGGTCGACGAGCAGAAGAGGTGCTGAGGCTGAGGCTGTTGAGGTTGTTGAGGTTGCTGAGGCTGCGTCTTCGGTTCCGCGAGCATTGCCTTGACCCGGTAGCTCCCCAGGGTGCCTCCTGCGTCGGCGATGGATTCGAGCACGGCTAGAGCGCTCGAGGCCTGGGTTGATTGATTGGTGGTGTGTGTGTGTGGGGGGGAGGGGATGGAAAAGGTGAGTTTTTTTTGTTTTCTTTCTTTTTCTCTCAAGCTCTCTCTGGCTCTCGCTCTCTCTTCCTTTCTCTCTTCCTCTCTCTCCTTCTCTCTCTCTCTCTCTCACCCGGTCGAACTTGGCGTATGCCACGCCCTTGGTCGCGATCAGATCCGGCGCCTTCAGGTATAGGAGCCGCCCCTCCCTTGCCCGCTGCGGAATGGGGAGGGAGCTGCCGCCTCCGCTGCCTCCTCCTCCGCCGCCGCCGTTGCCGCCGCCGTTGCCGCCGCCGCCGTTGCCGTTGCCGCTTCCACTCCCGCCCCGGAGGATCGCCGTCAGCGACTCGGCGATCGCCGACGCGTCGGCGAACTTGGGCACGACCAGGAACAGCCTCGAGCGCGGAGGGAGGTCGTCAGGGTCGGTCGACGACGACGAAGGTGGAGGGAGAGGGAGAGGGAGAGGAGGAGGAGGAGGAGCTCCTGAGAGGGAGTTGCCCCCGCTCTGCTCGCTGCCCTGCGGCCCGCCGGAAGAGGTCGGGACTGCCGCCGCCGTCCCGCCGCCCTTCCCCGCCGGAGCATCCGCCAGCATCACCCGCAGGCTGGGTCCCTCGAAAGAAGAGGGAGTGGAAGGGGCGGCGTCTCCTCCTGCGGCGGCCCCTGCTGCTGCCGCTGCCGCCGAGGAAAAAGACAGCGGCGGAGAGGAGCAAGAGGCAAAGTCCCGCTGCGTGTCGTGCAGCGCCTCGATCGCCGCGGCGGCCGACGACGCCCTCGAGTAGCGGACGTAGGCCACGCCGCGCTCGCGGAGCAGCCGCAGGGAGTCGATCGAGCCGTGCTTGGAGAACAGGGTGGCGAGGGCGCCGGCGTCGGCGTCGCGGCCGCAGACGACGAAGAGGCGGGTGGCGTCCATTTTTTTATTCGAGGTCGTCAAGGAGGTCGAGGTTGAAAGATCGACGAAAAACGTCGAGAAAACCGATTTCGCTCTCTTTTTCTTTTCTGCTCGTGCTCTCTCTCTTTCTAGCTTTCTCTCCCTCGTCGTCGGGAGAGACAAGAGCTCACGCTCGACCGCGAGAGACAGAGAGAAAGAGAGCAGAAGAGAGAAGGCGAGCGTAGAAGAGATGAGAGATCGAATGGCCTTTGGCCAGCGAAAACGAAAAAAAATGAAAAGAACCTCGACCCTCTTTCTCCTTCAAAATTTTCTCATTTTACATTTTTCCGTCTTCTCCTTCTTCCTCCCTCCCCTCTTCTCAGTCCTCCCGCCACGTCACCAGCAGCTCGTCGGTCCGGTACCGCTGCGTGCACCCGCACTCCTCGAGGGGCGGCAAAAGAGACGAATCACCGCCGCCGCTCATCTCTGCGCCCTTGAGCATCAGCAGCCCCGGCCACGCGATCATCGCTCCGTTGTCGACGCAGTAGCGGTCGTCCGTGGCGAAGAGCTTCCCGCCCCGCTCGCTCGCCATGTCGGCGAGCATCTCCTGCAGGCGCGCGTTGCACCCCACGCCGCCGACTACGAGCACGTCGCCGGCCCCTCCCACGGCCGCCATGGCGCGCTCGGTGATCTCTACCAGCGCGGCGAAGATCGTCTCCTGCACCGAGAAGCAGACGTCGGCGACGCTCGCCTCGCCCGACGCCAGCAGCCTGGGAGCGAGCTCCTCAACCGCAGACAGCAGCCCGGACATGGAGACGTCCATCCCTTTGACCACGTATGGCAAGTCGATCAGTTTCGACTTGTCGGAACACTTTTTGGCTTCCTGCTCGATGTTGTAACCGGGCGAAGGGTCGTTTGAAAGATTCAAGACTCGGGCGAGGCGGTCGAGCGCGTTGCCGACGGCGATGTCGATGGTCTCGCCGAAGATGCGGTAGCGGCGCTGGGCGTAGGCGATGATTTGCTGGTAGGAGTTGCGGAGGTGGTGGTGTTGGTGGTGGTGGGAGTTGGAAGAGAAAGAGAGAGAGAAGAATGAGTGAGCTTCTTTCTTTCTTTCTTTCTTTCTTTCTTTCTTTCTTTCTTTCTTTCTTTCTTTCTTTCTTTCTTTCTTTCTTTCGTTCTTTCTCATCTCTTCTTCTTCCTCTTCTTTTTTTATCTCTTTCTTACCGTGTTCCCGCCCGAGACATACAAGACCACGGGGTCCTTCGCCCCCGTCACCAGCCTCCCCATCTCGATGTGCCCGACGCAGTGGTTGACGGGAAGCAGCGGCACCTTCCAGAGCAAGGACAGAGCGCGCGCCGCGACCGCACACGAGACGAGCGGCCCTCCCATCCCGGGACCGCGAGTGTAGGCCACCGCCGTTATCTGCCTCGCGTCCAGCTTGGCTTCCTCGAGGGCTTCCTTGACGAGGGCGACGATGTGCTGCTGGTGGTGGAGGGCTGTCTCTCGGGGGAGGAAGCCCGTGCCCGGAGGCGTGATGAAGCTGTTTTTGAGGTAGGAGGTCGGGGGGTTGAGAGGGAGAGAGAGCGGCGGCCATCATCGGCTCTCGCTCGCTCGCATCAAAATCGAAAAATCAATCAACCTCTTCTTCTTCCTCCCTCCTTACGTCTTCCGCGGGTTGGCGAGGATGTCTCCCGCCTCGGTGACGATGCCGACGCCGACCTTGTTGGCCGAGCCCTCGATGCCGAGGCAGATGTGCATCGTTAGGTGAGAATCGGAGCGGAGAAAAGGGGGTGGAAAAAAATAGTAGAAGTGAAAAGCGAAGATCGAAAAAAATTCGACTTCTCTCTCTTTCGTCTCTTCCATCACAACAGCTCTTGCTTTGAAAGGGAGCAGTTTTACTCTCTCTCTCGCTTTCTTTCTTTCTCTCTTCTCAGCTCACACAAAAGCAACAACCAACACCAGATGGAGGGACGCTCCCGCCGCGAGCGCGCCCCCAAGCGCGGCGCCGCGGCCCTGGCCGCCCTGACGCGCCTGCGAGGGGGGGGGGGCGACGACGACGGAGCTGATGCCAACGTCGACGCCGCTGCCAATGCTGCTGCCGGCGCTTCCAACGCTCCCGCTCCTTCGTCCAGGCGCCGCCGCCAGCTCGACGACTTCGAGGTGAAGGACGCCGACGCCGTCTACGACGTCGTGGACGAGGACGAGTACGCCGACCTGGTCGCCAAGAGGCGGCGCGAGGGAGGTGAGATTGGTGGAGAGAGAGAGAGACGGGAGTCGCAAGAAGAGGCGCGATTGAAAAAAGGAAAAAATGCGCGTCAATGCAAGTGCGAAACGCGAACTGAAGAGGGGGTCGAATCGAGCCCGCTCGAGGCTGTTGCTGATCCTTCTGCTCGTCGCGATGCGCTCTAAAGAGCGTGCTCGTCGCGCTGGTGGCGTTGAATTATCGATATTGACACGGCAAGACCCTCAGTAGGGCGTTCGATTCCTCCCGTCTGTCGCCGACGATTTTGCTCCATTTTTCGAATCTCGAGCGTCGAAAGAAAGAAGAAGAAGAAAAAAAGCTCATCTCAATTCTCTCTCTTTCTCTTTCAACACTTCACTCTCTTCACCCCACACACAGGCGGCTTCGTCGTCGACGACGACGGCGGGGGCTACGTCGACATCGGCGAGGAGGACGACTGGTCGCTGGCCGCCGACGGCGCCGAAGAGGCTGCCGGTAAAGGCGGCAAGGGCAAGCAGGCGATGAAAGGTAAGCAAGAGTTTTTTTTTCTTTTCTTGTTTTTTCGACGACGACATTCAACCTCGACCTTCTCGTTCTTGTTCTTCTTGCTCACTCTCTTTCTTCTCTCTCTCTCTCTCTTTCACACGCAACAGATGCTGCCGCCGAAGACCGCGCGGGCAAGAAGCAGAAGAAGAAGGCTGCCGGAGGCGCCGCCTCCCTGCCGCTGCCGGCGGCGCAGAGGCAGCGGATCGCAAAGATGTTTTCCGCCGCCGCGGCCGCCTCTGGCGGAGGAGCAGGAGGAGGAGGCCCCTCTTCTTCTTCCGCTGCAGCTGGAGCTGCCGCCCGCGGCAAGCAGGCTGCTGCTTCTTCTGCTGCCGCCGCGGACCCCGCTGCCGCGGACGCGCTGCTGGACGATATCCTGGGAGACATCGACGAGCCTGCGACCGCCGCCGCGAAGCCGAAAGCCGGTGGCGCGGCGAGGAAGAACACTGCTTCGGCTGCCGCCCCCGTCGCCTTCGCCGCCCCTCCGCCGCCGCGCCCCTCCGCCGCGGCCCTCCGCGCCGCGTCGCTCGCCAAGGTGGAGGCCGCTGAGCCCGCCGCCGTGGAGGCGGAAGAGCAGGAAGAACAAGAGGAAGGGCAGGAGGAGGAGCCTCAGTCTGCGGTCGAAGGAATGGAGGTCGAGGAGCCCTCTGCTGCTCCTGCTGTTGCTCTCCATCCGGCCGCGGCCCGCATCAAGGCCGAGGCCGGCGTCTCCAGGCCCAGGGCTCCCGCTCTCGGAACGCCCGCTGCCGCCGCGAACAAGAAGAGCGGCGCTGTCGCTGCTGCTGCTGCCGCCTCGTCTGCCGCCGCCGTCGTCACCCCTTACCGCACCCCGGCGCCCGCCGTCCCCGCCGCCGAGGACCCGCTCGATACCCCCGCCACGGGGGCCCCCGCCGCGGGATGGGCGGCGCAGTACGACGACCTGGGCGCCGAGGTGGTGGTGAACGAAGCAGGAGGCGAGGATGAGAAAGCTGCTGCTGCTGCTGCTGCTGCTCCGTCTTCCCCGTCGTCCTTCGTCCCGGCAGCGGCCCCCCTCTCCGACGACGCGCCCCTCCCCCTGGAGAAGGACGGGAGCCTGCCCTTCTTCCTGCTCGACGCGCACGAGGAGTGGGCGACTCCAGGGGTCGTCTACCTCTTCGGCAAGGTGCCGCTGACGAACGCTTCGACGTCATCCAACCACAACAACAACAACAACTCTCCCGCTGCCACCACCAACAGCCAGCAACCCCAGCAGCAGCGCTTCGTCTCCTGCTGCGCCGTGGTCAAGAACGCCCACCGCTCCGTCGTCTTCGTCCCTCGCGAGCCGCTGTTCGGCGCCGACGACGAGGCCTCGAACGAGGTCGACGCGCTCGAGCACGAGCTCGCGGCGGCGCGTGCCGAGGGCGGCGAGGCCGGCGCCGCGCGCGCGGGAAGGGCCAGGCCGGCGCTGCTCCGGGCGCTGCACGCCGCGGCCTCGGACCTCAAGGCTGAAGTGCGCGCCCTGCTGACCTCGCTGGGCGTCAAGTCGTTCACGCTCAAGCCCGTGCGCAGGTCCTATCCGGGCGTCGGGGCCCCGCCGGCCGCGGCGAGGACCGTCGCGCGCTCGATGGGGTGGGGGAGCGACAACGCCGGAGGAGGGGGCTGGGCGATCAAGGCCCGCTTCCCTGCCTCCTCCCCTCTGCTCCCCGTCGGCCTCTCCGGCACGCACTTCGCCGCGACGTTCGGGGGCAACCAGAGCGCGCTGGAGGCGCTGCTGGTGAAGAGGAAGGTGAAGGGCGCGGTGTGGCTGAAGCTCGGAGGTGGAAGCGGAACCGAAAACAACAACAACGCTTCTTCTTCTCCTTCTCTGCCTCCTCTCCGCCGCGTCGCGGCAGCGCAGCAGGTCTCCTGGTACGCCCTCGAGGTCGAGCTCTCGGCCGGTCCCAAGGCGGTCTCCCCCGCCCCGGACGACGGGTGGGGCTCCCGCCCCCCTCCGCCGCTCACCGTCGCCGCCGTCAAGGTCACGGCGGCGGCCGCCCCGGCCGGAGGGTCGGCGACGAAAACCTCCGGCAACGGCGGCGCGAACGAGATCCTCGCCCTCTCCGTCGTCCACCTCCGTGACTCCGTGCCCTGCGACCGGCCCCTGACCAAGGCGGCCTGGTCCCCTCCTTCTTCCGCTTCTCCTTCGTCCAACCTGAAGTCGTTCACGATCCTGAGGAGGGTGGAGCCGGGGAAGCCCTTCCCGCCCGGGCTTGACGCCGCCGTCGCCCGCGCCAACGCCTCGGCCGCTGCGGCAGCTGCCGCTGCGCAACAGCGCAGGAAGAGGAGTTCTTCTTCTTCTTCCTTTGAAGAACAAGACGACGGCCCGGCCCTCTCCGCCTTGCCCACGGAGAAGGCCCTGCTGTCCGCGGCGCTGGCCAGGCTGCGCGCGCTCGACGCCGACGTGCTCCTGGGCCACAACGCCGCCGCGTTCGACCTCGAGCTGCTGCTGCACCGGTCGCTGCAGCTCGGCGTGCCGCAGTGGTCCCGGCTCGGGAGGCTGCGCCGCAACAAGCCCCCCAGGGCTTCTTCTGGAGGCGGCGGCTCTAACGGGGGCCCGGGCGGCGGCGGCGCCTCCCCGCAGCTGGTCACGGCCCTGGCGGGCAGGCTGCTCTGCGACACCTACCTCTCGTCGCGCGAGCTGGTCCGCGAGGTCGACTACACGCTGACGACGATGGCGCGCTCGCTGCTGGGCCAGGCCAGGTCCGACCTGCCCCCGGCCGCAGTCCGAGCCGCCTTTGACGACCCTCGTGGCGGGGCCGAGAAGCTCCTGAGGGCCGCCAGGCACGCGGAGGGCGACGCGTGGCTTTCTCTCGGGCTGGCGGCGACGCTCAACGTGCTGCCGCTGACTCGCGCCTTGGCCTGCCTGTCTGGCTCGCTGTGGTCCCGCGCGCTGCTGGGCCAGAGGGCCGGGAGGATCGAGATGCTGCTGCTGCACGAGCTGCGGGCGAGGAAGATGCTGCTGCCGGACCGGTGGAGCGCCAAGGACAGGGAGAGGCTGCTTAGCGAGGCCAATGGCGGAGGGAGCGGGGGTGAAAGTTCCTCCAAGGGGCCTCAGTACTCTGGCGGCTTGGTGCTCGAGCCGAAAAAGGGCCTCTACGAGTCCTTTGTGCTGCTGCTCGACTTCAACTCGCTCTACCCTTCGATCATCCAGGAGTACAACCTCTGCTGGACCACCGTCGACTGCACCCCGCCCCCTGCGGTGATGCCGGCTGGCGGCGAAAAGCCTGCTGCCTCCTCCGCGGTCCTGCCCCCTCCGCCGGCATCCGAGGCCGAGCTCGCGGTGCTGCCGACGGTCATCCGCGGCCTCGTCGCGCGCCGCAGGGCCGTCAAGGACCTGCTCCGCTCCGAGCGCGACCAGACGCGCCGCGCGCAGCTCGACCTCCGGCAGCAGGCGCTCAAGCTGACGGCCAACTCGATGTACGGCTGCCTCGGCTTCGGCGCGTCGCGCTTCCACGCGCGCGCGCTGGCCGAGCTGGTCACCTCCCAGGGACGAGAGGTGCTGCAGTCGACGGTCGACCTCGTCCGTTCCGGCGTCGGCGCCGACGTGATCTACGGAGACACGGACTCGATCATGGTCTCTGCCGGTGCTTCGGACTTACCGGCTGCTTTACAATTAGGTACTCGCATCAAGCGCGAGGTCAACAAGAGGTACCGCACCTTGGAGATCGAGCTCGACGGCATCTACTCGAGGATGCTGCTGCTGAAAAAGAAGAAATACGCGGCGGTCAAAGTCGAGCCCGGGAAAGTCGCGGCCGACGGCGTGTCTCCGGTCTTGACCAGGGAGGCGAAGGGGCTCGACATCGTCAGGAGGGACTGGTGCCCGCTGGCCAAGGACGCCGGGAGCAGGGCCCTGGACGCAATCTTGGGTGGAAGCGGGAACGGAGGAGGAGCAGGAGCGGGGAACGAAAACGCTGCTCCGTCGGACGACGTGGTGGGTTCGATCCACGACGCGCTGCGCGACGTCGCCGCCAAGTGCGCCGCCGGCGCCGTCCCCCTCCACAAGTTCGTCATCACCAAGCAGCTGACCCGCAGGCCCGAGGACTACCCGGACGCGTCCAACCAGCCGCACGTTCAGGTGGCCCTGCGGAGGAAGGCGAGAGGGGACGCGAGGGACGCGACGCAGCAGGGGGAGACGGTGCCTTACATCATCTGCGTCGACGGACCGGGGATGGAGAAACCCGAGAATGAGGCGGGAAGCGACGGAAACGCCGCCGCCGAAAACAACAACAACTCTTCTCCTGCTTCTTCTTCCCTCGCCGGCCTCCCTCTGGCCTCCCGCGCCTTCCACCCTGACGAGGTCCGCGCCTCCCTCGGCAGGCTCGCGGTCGACCTCGAGTACTATCTGGGGAACCAGGTGCTGCCCGTGGTCTCGAGGCTGTGCGCGCCGATCGAGGGCGCGTGCGACGCGGGCCAGCTCGCCGAGTGCCTCGGGCTCGACTCCGCGAAATACAAGTCCTCTTCCAACGGCCCTTCTTCTTCCTCCCTCTTTGGAGGCTCTCTGGCTGCTGCCGCGCGCGAGGCGGCGATGCTCGGAGGGGGGCCCTGGCTGGACGACGACGCGAGGTTCGAATCCTGCCCGAAGCTTTTGCTGAAAGCGCCGAATGCAGCAAACTCGAAACGCGTCTTTGCCTTTGTCGGGGCCGAGGCCGTCGCGTCGGGCGAGGTCGAGGCCGAGAAGGCCCTGGAGATCCCTTCCACCGCTTCTACTCAACCTCACCGCCTCACCGCGGCCCAGCTCGCCAACGCCGCGGCGCTGGCCTGCCGGCGCGTGCTCCGCGAGTATTACGACTCGCCCGCGGTCTCCGACGACGAGCTCGCGCCCGCGGCGACGCGCGACGTCAGTTTGCGCCTCTCGACCTCTTCCTCTTCTTCTAGCTCCTCGACGAGCCCCTCCGGCTCTCTGCCGGCCGACCCGACGAGCTCGGCGAGGATGCACCGCTCCCTGCCCGAGGCGGAGGCCTACGCGCGCCTGTCGGCGCTGTGGCGCTCGCTGGACCCGGCACGCGCCGCGGCGGCGGCCGAGAGGAAGGCCGAGGCCGCGGCGGCCAAGGGCGGGGCCCCGCCGGCAGTCGCCGGGGAGGCCGCGCTGAGGCTGAGCCCGATCGCGAGGGAACTCCAGGCCGCGGCGGACGTCGCGGCGAGGGCGAGGGACGCGGCGGCGTACAGGTGGGTCAACGTGGCGGCGCTGTTTGCCTGCTAGGAGGTGGAACAGAGAGAGAGAGGGAAAAGAGAGAGAGAGAGAGAGAAATGAACTTTTTTTTGTTTTTTACTTTGATTTGACTTTTCTTGGAGAGAAAAGGGACTTTTTTGTTTATCAATTCGTGATGTGCACGCGCGCGCGCGCAAGGGGAGAGACAGAAAGAGAGAGAAGAGAAATGGAGAGAGACAAATGAAAAAACGATGCAAAAAGAGAAAGAGAGTTTCGAGTTTTTTTTTTCATTTTACGTTGTTGTTTTTTCAAAACCGGCCGCCGCGCCCTCCTCCTCGACCCCCCCCGCGCCCTCGACCGCCGCCGAGCCCCCGGTTCGCGAACCCGCCGTGGCCCCTCCCTCCTCCTCCTCCACCACCTCCTCGGCCCCTCCCTCCTCCTCTACCTCCACCTCCATCTCGGCCCCTCCCTCCTCCTCCTCCTCCTCCTCTTCCAAAGCCGCCCTTCCCTTCGGCGGCAGCCTGGAAGGGGTTGCCCCCGCCCAGCGCCGGCAGCGGCGCCCGGCCCCTCTCGGGACCGTTGGCTCGGACTTTTCTGGCTTTCCCGCGGTCGTACTCGCGCTCCAGCTCGTCGTAGTCGCGGCGACGGCGCTTGCCGTCCTTTTTGCCCATTTGGTGGTGGTGGTCGTTGGGGTGCGCGAGCAGGGGGCTCGGGACGGCGGCGGCGGCATCGCTTCTGCCGTCGCCGTCGTCGCCGTCGTCGTCGCCATCCCACGCGCCGGGGCCCCGAGCTCTCGCCGCACCCTCGAGCGCCGCGCGCGCAGCGGCGCCCGTCGCGGCAGCAACGCCAGAAGCAGCAAGAGGACCAGGAACGCTGTTGTCATCGTCGGGGAACGCGAACGCGTCCCTGGAGCCCAGAGGCGGCGCTGAAGGGCGAGGAGCAACAGGAGCTTGCAGCGCCTTTGCGTCGTCGCCTCCTCCTCGTCCTCCTCCTCCGCCGAATCCCGGCAGCCTCGCGGCGACCCTCGCCGCCAGGGACAGCGGCCCGCTGGTCCTGAAGGGCCTCTTGGACCTCGGTCCCTTCTCGATGACCCTCGGCGGGGAAGGAGGGCGCTGCGGGTGCGAAGCGGCGGCAGCAGCTCCGGCGGCTTCGACTCCAGCTCCGCCGGCGGCTGTCGCCGCCGCCGTCGTCGCCGGCGCCGCTGCCGCTCCTCCTCCTGCTCCAGTCCGGTGCTGCAGCAGCATCCCGCCCGACAGCGCCCTGGCGGTGCGGATGAACCTCCAGGACTTGCCTCCCATCCTCTCCAGGGAGGGGGAGGGCAGGGAGGAGGCGGAGGCGAGGGCGAGGGCGGCGGGGCGCGGGCTGTGGTGGAGAGAGAGAGAGAGAGAAAGAGGGGAAAAGAGAGAGGTGAGGTGAGTTTGAACATTTTCGAAGAGGAAAAGAAAAAAAAACTTCAAAACTTCAAAAAGTTTCAAAACTTCGAAAGAGAGGTCGGTCCGTCCGGGTTTCTGAGGCCCGAACATTAGAATGCATGTGCCTCATTGGCTTTTTTTTTAACTCCTCTCAAGAGAGAGGAGGTCGCCAGTGTCGGTGCCCAGTGCGCTTCGTCATTCCTCTTTTCGATTTAAGTTTCAAAGTTTTGATTTTCGACTTTTTCTCTTTCGGGAAGAAAGAAAAAAAAAGGCAAAAAAATCTTTCTTACCTCTTCGCCGGCGACGATGCCTTCCCGCCCGCTCCTTCCCCGGCCTTGCCCTGCACGAAGCGGCGCTGCTGCTGCTGCTGCTGCTGCTGCTCGGCACGGGGCTCGCCGTTGGCGATCGACGGGACCGGCGGGGCGAGAGGAGGAACGGAAGCAGAAAAGTCGCCGTTGCCATTGCCGTTGCCGTTGCCAAACAACCTCTCCCCTCCTGCTCCTGCCTTTCCCTTCTCGTCGCCCCCGTCGCTCCGCACGTAAAATAGGATGTACGCCCTCTGCGCCAGCACCACCCTCTCCGACACCTGCGACACGTGGTCGTCGTCGCACCCGTGCCAGAGCCCGTTCCCGGCTCTCACGAAGCAGGTGTAGTGGCCCGAACTCACGGAATGGCCAGAGTGGACCAGCACCCCGGACAGCGAGAAGCGGGTCTGCGCGCTGGAGGAGGCCGGGGGGACCCCCGGGGGAAGAGGAGAGGAGGCGTCGCCGTCGTCTGCGTCGTCGTCGGCCTTGCACTTCTTGCCGTTCCTCTGCGGCTCTGGCTCCGAAGGCTTTGCCTCGCTCCTCCTCCTCGAGTCCGCCGCCGCCGACGTGAAGGGAGAGACGTCGAGCTCGGTCGCGAAGTCGACCTTGCGGGAGATCTTGCGCCCCGCTGCGTGGTACTCGAAGCGCTTCAGCTGGAGGACGAGCACGCGCGGGGTGGAGTGGAGGGTGATGGCCTTGACGGCGGGCGAGCGGGGCGGCGAGGAAGAGGAAGAGTTTTGGTTGCTCTTCTTCCCGTTTCCGCTGGTGCTTTTCTCGCGGCACCCGGGGCAGGCGTAGGCGTTCTCCCCTTCCAGCCTCTCCCCGGCCGTGAAGCGGGACAGCGCTCCCTGCAGCGTGGTCGCCGCGGGCGCGGACGCGTGCGACGAGAGGTGGAAGTTCTGCTGGTGGTGGAAGTGCCGCTGCTTGTGCTTTTTGTGCTGCTGCTGATGATGATGACGATGATGGAAATGGAAACCACCTCCTCCACCTCCACCTCCATTACCGCCTCCATCGCTCCCCCCTCCTTCATCGTCCGCGGCCACGTCCAGCGACACGTCCACGCACGGCTCGTAGGTGTTGGACTCCCAGCCGCACCGCAGGCACCTGATCTGCGAGCGGAGCACCCCGCCGAACAGGGCGTGCACCAGCGTCGTCGCCGCGAGCGCCGGGGGGGGCGGCCTGAGGAAGCGCGGCGGCGGGGAGAGGTTGGAGGCGTTCTCTGCTGGCCGCTGGCGCGGGAAAGCTCGAGATAAACAGGCCTCGTGCATGGCGTCGAGGAGGGCAACGAGGTACTCGTGCGCGTCCTCCTGGCGGCCGAGGCGGAAGCTGGGAGGGGGGTGGAAGTTGTTGGAAGTTTCGGGTTTTTTTCAAAGGTGAGAGAGAGAAAAATCCCGTTTGCTTTCATTGTTTCTTCTTTTCTTCTTTCTTCTCTTTTCTTCTTCTCACGTGTTGTGTGCGCGTCAGTGTAACTATGACTAAATAAACATATGTAAAAGCGCATCGCACGCCAGAAACAGTTCCTCGAGAGGGGGAAGAGCAGCTTCTCCTCCCCGCAGTCCTTTCAAGAAGAAAGGCTTTCCCCAACTCTCCCCGCTCCGGAAAAACGCCTCAAGACAAAACGCCTCAAGGCAGGAGCAAAGAGAAAAAGGCAAGCCTTTCAGAAAAGAAAGCGGTTTGAAAGTGGAGGAGCGCGCCTTCTCCCCATTCGAAGGAAAAAGTCTCAGTAGAGCGGCAGTGCTGTCGCCTCGAGAGTAGAGTATCATCATCCGCGACACGGAAGAAGAGAAGAGAAGAAAGGAAAGAAGAGAGGTGGAGGTAGAGAGGGAAAAAAACGAGAAAAAAAACTCTTACCTCCGGCAGACCTTCCTCAAGCTCCTCGCGTGCGCCACGGGGGCCACGCTCCTTCCTCTACCCCCGGCACCCAGGCACTTGGCGACCAGGGCCTGAGTCATCCGTAGCGCGTCGCTGCTGCTGCTGCCGCTCGTCGAGGGGCCCTCGTCGTTGCCGTCGTTGAGATCTCCTCCTGCTCCGCCGCCGTCGCTGCTCCGCCGGCTGTGTCCGGCGTTGGGCGCCGCGGCGAGCCTCGCTCCCTCCGGAGACAGCAGGGCCTGCGCAAAGGGGGGAGTGTGCGTCAGGCACTGCAGGACGGCGTTCATGAAACAGGTGTTGCCCAGGTTCTGGAGGCCGGCGCCCTGGTTTTTTATTGTTTGTTTGGATTGGAAGAGAAGGAGAGAGAGGAAGAAAGAAAGAGGTGTGAGTTTCGGGGTTTTTCTCTTTTCTTTCGGCGTTTTTTCTCTCTCTCCTCCTCCGCCGTCCTTTCTTCAATTCCAATCCTTACCGGCTTCAGCGGCTCAGTCCATCGCATCTGCAGCGACGCAGAGGGGAAGAGCTCGCGCGACGGAGAAGGAGAAGAAGAGGACGGCGCGGCCTTGGCCTTCTCCTCCTTCTTGTCCTTCTTCTTCTTCTTCACGGCGGCCGTAGCGGCGGCGACGGCAGTGACGGCGGCGGCGTGCTTGCCGTCCTTCTTCTTCATCATCGCGAGCGCGGCGGATTGCTCTCTCGCCATGGCTTCCGCGCTGCTCTCTTCGTGCGGCTGCTTCGGCGCCGGCACGTCGAGTCTGACGATGGGCACGCCGTGCGCAGGTGGCGGCGAGGCTTCCCTCCTTCGGGCAGGCACGAATTGGAGCCGCTTGAAGGAGTTTTGAGCAGCAGCAGCAGAGGCGATGCCCAACGAAGGCTGCGGCAACAGCGACGAAGGATTGCTCGCCGCGACGACCACGGCCGAAGCGCCGCCTCTGTCTCCTGTTCCGCGAGAGGGCAGGTGGGAGTCCCGGGGCATGTGCCAGGAGGAGAGGGAGAGGACGGAGCTAGAGAGCGGATGGAGCGAGAGAGAAAGTGGTCGCAGCTGTTTTTTTTTGCTTCGACTAGCCGAAGGAGGAAGAGCGGCGGCGACGGCGACGACGGCGGCCTTCGAGCGAGAAAATGAAGCAAAAAAAATCAAAACTCGAAAGGTTTCGGCGTCGACGTCGACGAGAGTGGCCCTCGAGCGGTCTTTTTTGCTTCGCGATTTTCACGCCCTTTGCGATGGCTTTTTCCTTCTCCAACCCGCAGGTGAAGAGTGGCACAGTCGAGAGAGCTTGCTGCTGATTGGAGTTCGCGCTCTCTCGTGCGGGCGAGGGAGGAAAGAAAGCAGAAAGAGAGCATCATCGACGTCGCTTTCGGCATTGCAATCGAAAGAAGGTCGAATCAATCGCGCTCATCCTTCTTCTTCTTCTCTCTCTCTCTTGCCGCCTTCCTACACACACGTTCACACAAAAACCAGCAGCAGCAGGCAGCGCCGGCCTTCAGCTTCGGCGGCCTCGCCAAGACGGCGTCGTCGCCGCTGCTGGCGCCTGGGCAGCAGCAGCCTTCTCTGTTCGGCGCCGCTCCCGCTCAAACAACGTCACTCTTCGGAGCGCCGCTGCCGGCGACCTCTGCTGCCCCTTCCCTGTTTGGAGCCCCCGCGCCCCAGCAGCAGCAGCAGCAGCAGCAGCCGTCGCTGTTTGGAGGAGGCGGAGGTCTCTTTGGAGCCCCTGCACCCCAGCAGCAGCAGCAGCAACAGCAGCCGTCTCTGTTCGGGAGCTTCCAGCAGCAGCCCCAACAGCAGCAGCAGCAACAGAGCCTCTTCGGGCAGCCGCAACAGCAGCAACAGCAGCAGCAGCAGCAGCAGCCCGAGTCCGCGGTCGCCCGCGAGCTCGAGGCCCTGCGCGAGGGCTTCGCGGCGGCGGTCGACGGAGGCGCGGCCGGGGCTGCTGCCACCGCTTCCAACCCCGCTTCTGCTGCTTCCGCGGCGGCGCTCGCCGCGGCGGCGCCCTTCACCGCCCTGCTGCTCAACGTCGCTCCTCCCGGAACCGACCCCTCGTCGCTCTCGCAGCTCCCCAGGCCCCTGGGCGTCGACGAGCTGCGGTGGAGGGAGGCGCTGGCGAGGGCCAGGGACGCTTCTTCCTCGGGTCGCGGGACCGAGAACGGCGGTGGCGGCGGCGGCGCTCCCTCGTCGTCTCCTTCTGCTGCTGCCGCAGCAGCAACTCCAGCAACGGCTCCCTCTTCCTCTTCCTCTCCTCTCCTACTTTCCTCGACCCCGACCCTCCTCCCGGTCCCCGTCGTCGGCTTCAAGGCCCTGCTCGACCGGCGGGCGCAGCAGCTCGCCGCCTTAGACGAGGCTTCGCGAAGGGCCTCCGCCGCCGCCGACGCCGCCGCCGCTCTGAGGAGGCGGCAGGACGCGGTCGTCGGAGCGAGGCTCGAGGCCGTGCGCAGGCGGCACTCTGCGCTCGCGGCCCGTTTGTTGGAGGCCACGAGGCACGTGGACGCGCTGGAGGCGAGGTATGTAGGGGGTGGCCTGGGGAACGCGGCAGGCTTTGTGGGTGCTACTGGCGGAGTCGGAGGAGGAGCCGGGAGCTTGGCCGCGGCGGCGTCGGCCGCGGCGCGCAGGGCGAGGGAGGCGACGGCTGCCGTCTCGCAGCAGCTCTCGGCGCTCGAGGCGCAGGTGCTTCCCGCCGGTGCGAGCTCCTTCTATCAGCAGCAGATGCAGATGCAGCAGCTCGGCGGCGTCGCTAACGGAGTAGGGAGCCTGGAAGGGAGGGCCGCGGCCGTGGCGGCCGCGGCGAGGCTGCGGGCGACGGCGACCGCGGCGGCGGCGGGGGCGGCGGCCGCCGCCGACGCCGCTTCCGAGGGAGGAGAGGAAGAAGGAGGAAACCCGGCGTCGACTTCTTCTTCGTCCTCGTCCGCGGCCGCGGCGGCGCGGGCGCAGCGCCGCCTCTCGCTGGCCCTTCCCCCCGGGTCCGAGGCCTTACGGGACGCTTTTGAAATTTTGTCGGAGCAGGACGGGGCCCTGGCGCGCGTGCGGGGCGTGCTGGCGCGGGATGCCAGGGACGTGGCGCTGCTGGAGGAGGCGTTGGCTCCTTCGGAGCGGGAATGAAAATCGAAAGGAGAAAGAAAGAAAAAATGTGAAGGAAAAAATATTTTTTTTAAAAAAGTTTTTCTCCGCTTTCTTACAAGACGTTTTCTCTCTCTTTTACTTTTTCTGAGAGGAGCGCAGCGTGCGCACCTCGTCCCCCACGAAATCAAAAGTCCCTCCTCCTCCGTTTCCTCCTGCTCCTGCGCCGCCGAGGAGGCTCCCGCTCCCCCTCGGCCGCATCGCCGTCCCGCCGCCGAGGCTGAGGCTGCCGCCGAAGCCGCCGTTTCCGCCGCCGCTCTGCTGCCTCTGAGGAAGAGGAGGAGCAGCAGGAGCAGCAGCAGCAATAGGGGAGGGCCCGCCGCCGAGCAGATCGCCAAGCGGAGAAGGAGAAGAAGAGGTTGTTGTCGCCGCCGTTGCAGCCGCGGCAGCACCGAACGAGAGAAAATCGCTCGCGGGAAAGGGAGCGCCAGCAGCGGCAGCGGCAGCGGCAGGAGCAGGAGCAGCGGGAGCGGCGAAAGGGTCCGCCGCCGCCGCGCCAGCCCTGGGAGCGCTGCCGCCGCTGCCGTCCGCCGTCGTCAGCGACGACATCAGGTCGGCGACGGCGGAAGCGGAGGATGAAGAAGGAGCAGAAGCCGGAACCATCAAGTCTCCGAGCAGGCTCGTGTTTGCCGCCGCTTTCGCTCTCGCCGCCCTCGCGGCCGTCGCGGCCGTCGCCGCGGCCTCCGCCGCCTCGGCCGCCACGGCGGCTTCCTCCGCCTCCTCCGCGTCGGCCGGAACCTCCTCCCCGAGGGCCACCAAGGCCTTCCTCGCTGCCTTTGACAACCCCTTATGCGAGCTGGGGTGGTTCAACGAGGCGCGCAGCAGCGACGGGTCCGCCTGGAACGCCACCGCCACCTCCCCGGCCGCGGCCGTCGAGCCCCTGGCCACGACGGCTGCCACGGCGGCGCAGGCCCTGGCGGCAGCCTGACACGAGGAGGAAGAGGAAGATGAAGAAGAAACAGAAACGGCTTCCTGGAGCTTGCACAGCAGGAGCCTGGCGACTTCTTTGCCGTCGAGCCCGGCGAGACCGTCGACAAAGCGCTCGAGCTCCGCCGGCGACAGCTGCGAGCGCAGCCCTCCCGGGGCGCAGAGCCTCTCGACGTGGGCGGCCTCGGCGACTCCCGGGGGAGGGGGGGTCACCGCGGGTAAGGGCTGCATCATTGGTGGCGGGTTGGAGTTTGAGCGATAAGAAGAAGCAGAAGAGGAGGAGGAAGGGAACTTCACCGGCGAGGGCGTCCCCGGCGGGCCGTGCCTCGCCGAGCCCAGCCCGCCCGAGGAAGAAGAGGGAGGCGGCGCGAGGCCCGCTTCCACCGCCAGCGCCGTGGCGGCGTCGACGGCCGAGGCCACCGCCGAGGAGGCCGCGGCGAAGAGCGACGAGGCGGCGTTGGAGTTGGCGTTGTTGCTGCCGTTTGCTCCTTCAAACCGCGGGTTGCCGAAGCCCATCATCCCCGAGTTCTGAGGCAGCTTCCCTTGCTGACTCGAGGAAGAAGAACTGTTGCCGCCGCTGCTGCTTCCAAAGCCCTGCATCCTCGAAGAAGAAGAAACGCCCTCGGGAGCTGTTGTCGCAGCAGCAGGAGGCGGCGCGGCGACGACGGAGTAAAGGGCCTCGAGGGCCTCCTTGGCAGCCGCGCGCACTTTGGAGTTGGGCGCGTCGCCGAGAAGGGGGTCGGGCGTGCCCCTGAAGGCGGTGAGCTCGCTGGGGATTCAGGGAAAGAGGCAGAGACAGAAAGAGAGAAAGAGGAGAAGAAAGGAAGAGGTGTGAGAAAAAGAGTGAGAGAAGAAGAAGAAGAAGAAGAGAAAGAGAGAAAGCAAAAAAAAAAAAAATCCGAAACTCTCCGTTCTTCCCTCACCGAATCACCCCGCTCGCCGACCTCGCCGCCTCCCTCTTGAAGTCCGAGGGCCCGCGCGAGCAGACCGCCGTCACCAGCTTCAGCGCCTTCCTCCTCGCAGCAGCGTTGCCCGCCGAGGCCGTCGACAGCGCGTTGGCCGCGAGCCTGTTCCGGAGCAGGAAGTCGAGGACCGAAAGCCCGCCCTCGCGAGTGGAGCGGGCCAGGGTGACGATCTCCTCGACGAGGAAGACTGTGGGGTGGTTGAGAGGGAGAGAGGAGGGGGGCGTGAGAGGGCGGAGGAAGTAAGACGAGGTCGAGGTCAAGGTGGTTGTGAAAAAAAAAGAAAAAAGCGTCGCGCCCATCGATTCGATGCCTCTCTCATCTTTCTCTTCTCTTTTTCTCTGCTTCACCTGGCGTCACGTCGTCCTTGGCGCTGGTCGCCTCCTCCAGCTTCAGGCGTGTCCGCGCCGCGTTGATGAGGGAGGCCATCGCCGGAGATCAGAACAAGCTGCTGCAGCGGTGTCGGGCAGTTTTTTCTTCTTTTCGAGTTTTTTTTCGTCGTCGACGAGAGGAAGAGTGAGAGGAGTTTCAAAATCGAGAAGCAAAAAAAAAAAAGAGGAAGAAAAAAAACGATTTCGAATCCGCTTTTTCCCGACCACTCCGAGCCTCTTTTGCTTGTTTTATTCAAGGCACATTTTCGAAGCGCGTTGATATACAGAAGATCGAAAGCATCGAGTGAGCAAAGAAATGAAAGAAGAACAGCACGAGGTGGACGAGCTGGAGGCCGACCTCGAAGCGGCGCTCGAAGCGTCCGATGACGACGACGTCGAAGTCGAAGGAGAAGAAGAAAAACCTTCTTCGACCCCGACCACCTCCTTCCTCGACCTGCCGCTCGACCTCCACTGCCTGGTCTTCTCGGCCCTGCCCGCGGACGACCTCTCCAACGCCGGAGCCAGCTGCCGCGCTCTGCGTCGCGTGGTGCTGGGCGACGAGCCGCTGTGGAGGAGGCTGTTCTGGCTGCGGTGGGGCGCGGCGGCTGCCGCGGACGCAGCGGCCGACGACGACGACGACGACGAAGATTCCGATTTCGACGAGGAGGAAGAGGAAGAGGAAGAAGAAGAAGAAGAAGAAGAAAATGTCAACGGGAAGAGGCCGCGGCGGAGGAGCTCGCAACCGCCGCCGCTGCGCCGCGCGCGCTGGCGGCAGCGCTACTTCGCGGCCGACGCCGCCGAGGTGAGCGCGGCGACCGGCGGCGGAGGCTTCCTCCTCAGGGCTTTTCCTACAACAGCGAAAGCAGCAGCAGCAGCAGCAGCAGCAGCAGGAACAACAACAACGGCAGCGACGGCGACTCCAGCGCCGGAGGAGGTCTCTGGCCTGTTCCTGCAGCTGGTGGTGGCCAAGCGCGCCGCGGCGCCGCCCTGGCCGCCGCTGGAAGCCTCCGGAACCGGAGCAGCAGGAGCAGTAGGAGCAGGTGCTGTTGCTTCGACCTCGACGGTGGCGGCGGCGACGGCGACAAACGCATACGGCCGCGGCCCCGCTTCTTCCCCTTCTGAAGGGAGCTTCTTGGTCCCTGCCTCCGCCGCCGAAAGGATCGCCTCCTGGCGCTCCTCTCGCGGCTTCGCCTTCGGGCGCGAGCGGGCGAAAGCGGGAGAGAACGAAAGGAGAAGGGCGGGGCCCCACGACGAATCGTCGTGCCCCTCGGGCACCAGCGCCCTCGTCCGCAGGCTCCCCGAACCCTTGGCGATGGTTCCTCCCTCCTCTTCCACTTGCTCTTCCGGCCCTCATCATCGAAGGCAAGCCTCCTCGATGATCTTCGGGTGCGACGCGTGCGGGTGGGCGCATGTCTGCAGGTCGCGGAGGGGCGGGCGCTCGGCGCTGCGGAGCAGGAGAGGAGGAGGAGGCGCGGCAGCGAAGAAGAACAAGAGCAACGGCGGCGGCAACGACGACGGCGCCTTCCCTTCCTCTTCCTCTCCCGGCGCCGGCGGCGCCTTCTGCGACCTTGCCGTCGTCGTCGGGGGCGGCACTGCTGCCTGCGACAGCGGCGGGGCCTTCTCCGCGGTCTGCCCCGTCAGCGGCACGGTGTTCGAGGCCGCGCCGAGGGAAGGGGACGACGGCGACGGGAAAGGAGGGGGCAACGGCGATAATGGAGGAGGAGGAGGAGGCAACGACGACGAGGAAGAAGGAGGGGGGCCGTACGGAGGCAGGCTCGGCCGCGCGTTCGCAGAGGGCTACCTTGGCGAGTGAAAAAACTTGACTTTGTAAAAAAAACTTGTTCTTCTAGAGAAACGAGAGAGGGAGGCGGCGGAAGTGGAGGAGGTGGGGACACGCACGAGGAAAGGAGGGGAAAACAAAAAAAAACTTGACGGAATTCCTCAAGCTCATTGTTGCACAACTTCCTTCGCCTTCTTCTCCGCCGCCTTCAAAGACCTTTACCAGGTGCGTTGCGCTCTCTCTTCTATTTCGCCTAGCCGCAAAAGGACGTCCTCTTTTTTCCAGAGATAGAGACATGCGAATCGGAGCGATCCAGCTAGATGGTCGCGCGGGGGGGGGGGCCGGTTGCTTCCATCGACCCCTCCAGATCAAATGAGGGCCTGTCTCTCTCTCTCAATGCCCCTCTCTTTTTTCTCATCCCCTCCCCTTCTCTCTTCTCTCTCCTCCCACAAACGAACAGTCCTCCCGCCAACACCCTTCCAACTACAATGGCTTACTCCAAGGTGCGTCTTTGTGGGGTGATCGCCGCCGGGTTCGAGGGAGAAGGCTCGCATTTCGGGACATGAGAGATCGTTCGTTGCCCCCCCCCCCCGTCCGGCGGACCAGAACGATGCCTCTCTCTCTTCTCTCTCTAGCCAATCTCCGATCACATCTCCTTTTTTTGGAAAAAAAGGGCGCGGACGGCGATCGACCGACCAAGGTCGAGTATTTGAAACTGCTTCGTCGTCCTCTGCGGAGAAAGGGCGGAAAGAAAGCTCGCAAGTCGGAGAACTCGACGCAGCTTCTTCCAGCCGTCTGAACGTTTTTTTTTGGCCATCGGAAGTTTTTTCTCCGTTCGTTCCGCGCAAAAAGCGCTGCCTCCTCTCACTCTTTCTCCTTAAACCTCCTCCGCTCCCTCCTTCCCTCTCCACTCCACTCAACAACAACAGATCGTCTCTCTCTTCCTCGTGCTCGCGCTCGTGCTCGCGACCGCCGTCTCCGCGTCGCCCGCCAGCGTCTACCCTGCGCGCCTCCGCCGCTCGCTCTTCGCCGACGAGGTTAGTTTTTGAAAGCTTTGAGTTTTTTTGTTAGTGTTTTCGATTTCGGGTTTTTTTTCCCCTCGATTTGCTCAACTCACTTGCCTCTTTCCCTCCCTCTTTCTCTTTTCCCAAAACCACCTTTTTCCTCCCCTAGGCCGGAGAGGCCATGGGCGAGGCCGTGGGCGAGGCCGTCTTCGCCGCCGGCGAGGCCTCCGAGGCCGGCGAGGCGTAAGCGTGTCTTAAAGCTTTTCCCTTCTTTTGGCTTACCCACCGCAGCTTTTTTAACGGCAGCAGCCTAGCTTTTTTTCTAAATAAGAGAAAGCTTATGGTTTTTCTTTTTAAAAATGCCTGAGCGACATATTTGATTGAGCGAAACACAAACACGCGAACAGAGAGAGACGAAATAAAGCGAGAAAAAAAAGGTGCGTGGGCGGCGGTGGTGGCTGTGGCGTGGGAAGTGTGGAGAGAGAGAGAGCGGGAGAGACTTCTCTCTCTTTTTCTCTCTTTCTCTCTCTTTCTCTTCCTTCCTCCGTTGCCCCCACCACCACCACCACCCACCACGTCTCATCGTCGTGATCGAATAAGAAAGAAAGAAAAAAATGGAACAAAGGAAAGAAGCGCGTCGTCGTTGCTAGGATTGTTTGCGTTGTTGAGGGGAGGGAGTTTTTCTTTTTTCTTTTCCACTTATATTTTTTGTAAAAGAGGGAGAGGGTTTCTCCCCCCGACTCGTCTGCAGCCGCGCCGTTCGCTGCTCTTACGAGTTTCATTTTTTTAAGAAAAAGGAAAGAGGAAAGTGGAGTCTCGTTCTTTGTTTCGGGAGTCGTTGTTTGATTTGGTTTTACATTTGACGAGGAAGAACGAATTTCGCCGTCGCGATTTTTTTTCTCGAAAAAATGAGAAAGAGGAAGAAGAATCGCTCCCGCTCCCTTCTTCTTCTTCAGTCGCTGAGCTCCGGGTCGTAGTCGTCATTCGCAGCGCTCTTTTTCCTCTTGTTGTTCTCAGCAGCAGAAGCAGCGGCAGCGGCACCGGCAGAAGCAGCAGCAGCATTGGCCGCCGTCGCTCCTGCTCCGTTCTCCTCCGCCGCCTTTTTCTCCGCCGCGGCCGCCGCCGCCCTCTCCCCGCCGCAGCTCGCGCCCCCGCCCTCGGGCAGCGACACGCCGTGCACCAGGTAGCCACCGGTCCCGCTCGCCCACATCTCAGGGTGTGTGCGTCTCGGAAGCACCTGGTAGCAGCGGAGCCAGGGCTCGACGAGGTGAACCGCCGCCGCGGCGAAGGGGACGACTTCTTCTTCCTCTTCTTCTTCTTCTTTTTCTTCGTCGCCGTTCTCGTCGTCATTTTTGCCGCCGTTCTCCACAACAGCAGCGCAGCTCTTCGCCTTCTTCTTGCTGCCGCTCACTCCTTCCATCGCCGCGGAGGCCAGCTCCGCGGCGGGCTGCAGCCACGCGACGTGCATCGCGAAAGACGCCGAGGGGGCCAGCAGCGGCGCGACTTGCAAGAGCAGGGCCCTCGGGTTGAGCGATGGCGCGGCGCAGACGAAGGCGTCGAATCCTCGGGCGGCCGCGGCTCTGGCCAGCTCCTGCCGCTGGGCGTTGGCGGCCTTCCTCGCTGCTGCCTTTGCAAAGCCTGCCGGGTCCTTGATCTTCTCGAAAGAAGAGGGGGCTGGTTGTTTCTTGGGTGCTGCTTCTTCGTCTTCCATTTCTTCGTTGGCGGCGTCATCTTCTTTGCTCTTTTCTTCTTCTCCTTTGCCGCCCCACCTCTCCTTCTCTCGTGCCGCCGCGGCCGCCTCCAGCAGCACGGCCAGTGGCGCCGTCACCACGGCGTCCCTCGCGGCCTGGGTCACGTCCACGTGCCTGAGCGAGTCCAGCTGCGGCGGCGAGGAGAAGGCGCTGGAGGAAGGGGCGTTGTTGTTGTTGTTGTTGCGGCTGCGCTTGTTGCCGTTGCCGCTTCGCTCATTCCCACCTCCGCTTCCGCCTCCGCTTCCACCAAACGCCACCACCGCGAGCCCGTTGCCCCCCAGCCTCTCCGCCACGGACGCGGCCAACAGACCCCCCACTCCATCAACCACCAGCACCCTCGCGCCGGCGCCAACGCCTCCCAAATTCAGAAGAAGCGCGACCCCTTCAGGGCGCAGGCAGCCGATGGCCGCGTTGCCGCCCGTGTGGGAGCTGCTCCCGCCGTTGCTGCTCGTGCCACCGCGCCCCCTCGCCGCGTGCGCCGTCAGGGCGGCAGCGGAGGGCCTGCGGATGGAGACGCGGACCACGTGCTTCCGCACCTTCCGTCGCACCCACTTCTGCTGCGAGAGAGCTGTCTTGGACGCGAACGTCGACGAGCCGGCGACGAGCGCCGCGACGATCTCCGTCCCGCGCGCGCCCGAGGCCCGCAGGGCGTCGATTGCGTCGTGCTGGAGGGCCTGCGCGGCTCCCTTGCCGTCCTGGAGGGCCGAGTTGTTGCGGACCTCGTTGGCAGGGTCGAAGTCTGTTCTGGAGGCGGCGGCGGAAGCGGTGGCGGCGGCGGCGGCGGCGGAAGGGAGCTGTTCTGGTTCTCCTTCTTCTTCGCCTTCTTCGCCTTCCTCGCCTTCTTCGCCTTCCTCGTCCTCCAGAGCCGGCTTGGCAGGGTTGCACCTCACGAGCCCCTTGGCCTTGGCGTCCAGCTCGAAGCAGGCCCCGAAGGGCGCGTTGAGCAGGGGGCGCATGGGCACGGTGGCGTGGCCGACGCGGATAGTGCTAAGGGAGAGAGAGAGAGAAGTTTTTTTTTTTTGAGGAGAAGAGGTTGAGCGAAAGAAATCCAAGTTTGACGGCTAGCAGGGGAGGAAAAAACTTCAATCGAATCTTTCGAGCGCCCTTTTCTCCCTACTTCTCTCTCTTTCCCTCACCTGCTCGCCCTGGCGTGCATCAGGCACTGCCTGTCCCCGGCGTTGATGTCGAGGATGAAGGCGTCTCCCTCCCTGAGGCGGCGGAGGGGCCTGCGAGAGCGAGCATTGATGTTGATGGCGTCGCCGGCGACGACATCGGACTGATGCTTCGGCTTTGCGGCCTCTGCGGTGGCTTTTTCGTCCGTGGCGACGCGCATGGCCACGAAGGCGGCGGAGGTCATCTCTCGTGTGAAAAGTGGGGGGAAGAGTAGAAGAAGTAGAGCGAGAGAGAAGGAGCCCGAGAGAGAGAGAGAGAGAGAGACGAGTTTTAGTAAAAAAAGAGCCGCCGCCGCCGAACTCTCGAAGACGATTACGAGAAATAATAGACTCGGCTCAGAAAAACGCTCGTTCGGCCCTTCGAAAACGAAAAAAGAAACGCGGCACGATGGCGACCGCCACCGCGCCACCTTCCCTTCTGCGGGACCTCTGCCACGCTCTGACTGGAGACTACAACGGTGTCTTCACTCTCGCTGAGGAAGAGAGTGGAACGGAGCCCCGTGGCGGGAAGGAGAATGCCGAGGCCATTCTCCTTCTCGA
>Ga0114918_10000358_pt1 | contig 39576 bp, 37 predicted proteins | sample LantaG_FD_87015 | JGI IMG/M metagenome (GOLD analysis project Ga0114918, IMG submission 87015) | Deep subsurface microbial communities from Baltic Sea to uncover new lineages of life (NeLLi) - Landsort_02402 metaG | ecosystem: Environmental > Aquatic > Marine > Oceanic > Sediment | place...
GTTCCGCCCATAGGATGAGCTTCCGGCCCGACCGATCCGAACGTCGTGCCGGTTACAGGTTAGCGCAACACATCTGGAGAGCACAGAGATTCAGATACCCTCTGTGCTCTCCTTGTCCCTTTCTTGGTATCGGCTAGAGTATCTGTGGGGGACGCATGCCAAAAGGGCTGACCGACCCAACCGCGTGCCCCAGGTTCCTTTTCGGGGAGATGTGGGATGAATCAAAGGGCTGCCACTTGGGGCGATGTAATAGAATACCGCGGCGGATCCCGCTTTGTCGGGCGCCGTGGTGAAATCGAGGCCTTTCGCCTCAATTGTCTCTACGATGTGCCGCAGTTCCTGCTCTTTGTCATCCAGGGCGCTCCCGGGATTGGTAAGAGCGCGCTTCTTGCGCAGTATCGTGCGATCGCCCGGGAACTCGGTGTCGTGACCGCCGGCATCAGCTCATGGGATGTCCTGCTGACTCAGGAGTTCGCGGCGGTACAGACGATGTCCACGCTGGCCAAGCAGCTGACGGGCGCCGGAATGCCATTGACCTCATTCAGCGAGATGCTTCGCGATTATGAGAAGGCGCTGCAAGCTATCACCGGTGATGAATCAGCACCGGGCCAGATTTGGGGCTTGCTCGGCGGCGTGTTCGATGATGACGAGTGGGCCTCTCGAGCCTGGGACGAATATCTCTTCCACACGATCCCCGCGAGGCACTCTGAGTTTATCAAGAACCCTGTCGATACGCTCACGGAGCGGTTTGTACAGGATCTCAATGCCTGGGCAACTGTTCGCAAGATCGTCCTGTGCTTTGATGACTGGCATCACCACCCCTCCTATCTGGATACCTGGTTGCCGCATCTGCTCCGCAAGGGTAATCTGGCTACGGGGATCTGGTTGGTGCTGGCTACCGGTGAGCCCTTGACTGCAGGATGGGAGGGTCTAGCATCGGTTACCACTGCCTCCGAACTTCAGCCGCTATCATCTACTGAGAGCCGTGCGCTTCTTCTGGGGCGTGGAGTGACGGAGGAGCAGGCGTTGGATCAGCGAAGCGCGCTGGGCCTGGGCCATCCGATGGCGTTGGAACTCCTTGCCGCGACGTCGGGACCGGTGGTCGGTAGCGCCGGTCTCTCGATTATCGATCGCTTTCTGGGTGGGATGCAGCCGGATCGCCGTGACGCCGTTCTGAAGTGTGTGGCTGCGCGCCGCGTGGATGACGGTGTGCTTTCTGCGCTCTTCGCGGATGCTTCGGGAAGCGACCCGGATGGTGGCAGACCTGGCGTGGATGTGCCGCAGGTCAGTGCCCAGGTCGGCGAAATGGCCAAGTGGTTGGCTCAATCCTCACTGGTGATCCAATCCCCGACCGGTTGGCGATTCCGACCGGCTATCTATGAAGACTTGACTCACTGGGCACGGATTCATACGCCGGCTACCTGGCAGATGGCGCACCAGACCCTCCACGCATACTATCGCCGGCAGCTTGAGCTTCGGGGCCCAGCTTCGCAGCCTTCGGCACCAGCTGCGTCGCAGCCTCAATCGCAATATCTCGACCCCGTCTGGCAGCGTGACCAGATTGAGGCTCTGTATCATGGTATTGCTGTGGATGAGGGGACATCGGCGCTCAACGTTGCGTTCTTGAGCCTTGCGCAAGGTCTGCGTCACTTCTATCCGTGGGCCGGTAGTGTCGTGCGTGTCCTGTGGAGTGCGGCCAAGATCACCCCGCCCGACCGCGATATCGCGGGGTGGGCAGAGATAGCGGAATCCATCTTGGATGCTCTTCTCGCACGTGAGTGGGAGCAGGTGCTTCCTATGATTGATGGGGTACTCGACTCCCAGATTTGGGCGCTGGAGGTCAAACAGGTATTCCGAGGTCTGCGACAGCTGGTTGCGGCGCGCCTGTCATTGTCTCCCGAGCCGGAGGCGGTAATGGAGTTGGCTGCGGCAGATGTGCGTACGACTCACGCGGGTGTAGGTTCCGAAGAATCGCATGTTTCAGCAGCAGACGCAGCATCAACAACGGATGAAGCTTCGGAGTCCTGTGAGCTGCCGTTGGACGATGCAAGCGCCCTGCCAGGCGAGGTCGTTTCCGGAGACGGCAGGACGGATGAGGATGTGTCCACGGTTGAGGGCTCTGCAGTTGAGCACTGCAGCTATGCCAACGCGCAATTGGCTGCGGGAACCTATGAGGCAGCCATCCAGGCATATGACCAAGCGCTGGCCCTGAGTCCTGATTATGTCGCCGCGCACTACAATCGCGGTCTGGCCTATGCCCGACTGGGCGCGTTGGATGGTGCCATAGCCGATTTCACCCGCGTAGTAGAGCTGGATGCCGGACAGGTGCAGGCCTACCACCAGCGGGGGCTGGTCTATGCGCGCAAAAGGAACTACGAGCGTGCGGTCTCTGATTACGATCTAGCCCTGTCCTTTCGCCCTGGCTCGGTGGCGCTGATCTATGATCGTGCGATTGCATTCTTCCGCTTGAGCGCTTATGAGCGCGCTATTCAGGACTACACCAAGGTCCTGGAGCAGGAGCCAAACCGCGTCGATGCCTATCTCAACCGTGGGTTAGCATATGCCGCCATAAAGGATTATCCGGAGGCGCTGCGCAACTATAACCAGGCAATTGCGCTCGACCCGGGCCGGGCAATTTCCTATAGCCACCGCGGGCAAGCCTATGCGCGATCGGAACGCTATGCCGAGGCGCTGGCGGACTATGAGCATGCGCTTGAGATCAACCCACGCGATGCCGTCGTTCATAACAGCCGTGGGCTATTGTATGTCCGCATCGAGGCCTATGCCCAGGCGATCGAGTCCTACCGGCAAGCTATGGCGCTGCATCCTGACTGGGCGACGTCATACTACAATGCTGCGTGTGCAGCGGCGCTGTCGGCTGATGCAGAGCAGGCGTGTGTGTGGTTGTCCCGCGCGGTCGGGCTACGGGAGCGGTATCGGGCGATGGCGCTGAGGGACGCTGACTTCGCGGCTATTCGTGCTCATTCGGGATTCCAGGCAATCGTACAGGGGAATCACTCGGCCGAATAGGGCTTACTGGGGCGCGGAGCCTGCTCCGCCGTACGACAGGGGGATCGTGACGGCGTCTGCGCCATCTGCCAGGAGTAGGCGCCTTTCCATAGTGTAGAGTCCGATGTGTAGTTCGCAGTCCCGGCAGGTGCCCTCACCGACTTCGAGGAAGAAGCGGTCCCGTAGGCGCGTGCCCACACGCCAGTGGCTCGTGGGATACGCGTCATCTCCGGCGATGTGATCGTGTTGTGCGATCATCGTGCCGTCCGACCCGACAAGGTGCACGAAGACGATGTAGTCTTCGTCGATGTCCCCCGTTGTGTGCCACCACAGATCGACTTCCCACATGTTGTCTTTCTGGATGAGGTCGTAGCCTTTCAGGCGAATCGGCGCCTCGAAAGCGATATCCAGTGGGAAGGCCGGGGTGGCGAGTTGATCCAGCGGTCGGCAGCTTCCAATGTCAAAGAGTAGGAGCCCGACGTTGGTGAAACGGGTATCAACGGGCAGCCTGTGGCACGCCTCCACGAGGACGCTCTGAACCAAGTTTGTGGGATCGGCAAGCCGGTCTTGCCAGAGGACGAGCCAGATGCGTTCGCGGGTGCCGGCTTCTTGCTGCAGGGTCTCCAACACTTGTAGATCGGCCGTGTTCTGTGTATCCAATATGCGTGTGCCCAGTGGGATACCGAAGAGATGTGCGGGACCCTCGTAGTAGTAGTCGATGGCTACGGCAGCGTAGCCTCCCACAACGACGATCGCATCTTCCCCGGTGGCGTGTTTCTCAATGTAGCGTGTCACACCGCGGAAATCGGGTCGCGGGTGCCACTCATCCTGTAGGGCAACTGCCCAGGTTCCCTCTGCCTGCCGTGCGAGCGCCGGTGCTACTAGGGCGAACCACGAGGCGATCAGGAGCAGCCCGACAATGCCGGGGATAAGCTGTTCGAGGGACTGACGGGTTGCGGATCGCAACCGGCGCGGCAGAGAGCACGTCAGCAGGTGTTCCCAGCCGATGCCGATCGCTACCACTAACGCGATGCCCCACGATGAAAGCAGGTATCGTTCGTTCCACTTGGCTTTGACGGACGTCATCAGAAAGAGGATGGCGATCGGCAACGTCAGCGAGATCAAGAGCCACAGCGTACTGCCGGCCTGTCTGAACCTCAGTGTGTGGATGAGGCAGGCCAAGATTGCCCCCAGTGAGACGATCACAAAGAGCGTCGTCCAGGGTTGCGCGAGATATTGACCCACGCCGAACAAGATCGGGATCCAGCGCAGTGCCTCAGATGGGATGGCCGAGACGGAGGTTGCATCTGTTTGAAGGCGCCATAGTGCCCACAGCCCGATCGGAACGGCGAGAGCGGCGAGCAGGATGTTCGCGCGCCACCACGAGGTGTGACTCAAGCGGGGCTTCCATGACGTCGGGGGCGCCGGGGACGCGGGATCTCCGGTCAGTACCAGGGTGAGTGTGCCCCATATTCCCGTCACCGCCCACGCAAGCCCGGCAAAGAGGTGCGCCGTCATCATCAGAAGCCCCAGGGTCACATAGGCAATTTCGGCGCCGCGCTTTCTGCTGCCACGCTCTGCTAGAAGACGCCATCCGGCCCAGGTGAATCCGGTTGCCAGGGGCATAGCCAGGGCATACATCCGAACCTCTTGGCTGTAGTAGACGAGGATAGGGAGGGCTGCATAGGCGAGCCCGGCACCCACTCCGGACATAGGCCTGCCGGCAGCCGAGTCTGCTGTGCGCTTCAAGCCGGCGCCCACAGCCCGGCCGACCCGTATAACCAACGGCGCACCGATGGTGCCCAACAGCACGGAGAGATAGCGCGCTGTGAATTCATAGTCTCCGGCCAGCTTGATCCAGATCGCCAGCAGCAGCCCGTGAAGGGGCAGCGCGTTATCCTCCCGAAAGAGGCCGGTGACGGCCTGGACGATGCCCTCACGTGCGTGAACGAGCACAAAGGTCTCATCATACCAGAGCGAGGTCGCATTGAGATCCCACAGACGAATGGCAAAGGCTATGAGAACGGCGAGGATGCCGAAGGCCAGGTCTGCGGTAAGGTGGGGACGCTTCTGGGTATTCACACTGCGCATTATACTCTGGGTCACAGCTACTAAAAGTTCCAAATTGTCATATACTCATAGTACTATTGACTAGGGGGCAACCTATGGGCGCTGAATTCAGGCCGCCGGAGCTGCTATCTCAACCGGCACAATCGCCGCTTCTGGTGCGCGGTGGGACGCTTGTCACGGCTGAGCGGATGATCTCGGCCGATGCCTTGATTGCTGAAGGAAAGATTCAGGCGATTGGCACCAACCTGTTGCTGCCGGAGACCTGCCGGGTGATCGATGCCGGCGGCTTGTTGGTGCTGCCGGGGATCATCGACGCGCATACACATATCCAGCTGGATACAGGGCTGTACCAGACCGCGGACAATTGGTTTGAGGGCAGCCGCGCAGCCGCCTACGGCGGGATTACTACAGTGGTTGACTTCGCCACGCAATTCCCGGGACAGAGCTTTGAGCAGGCGCTGGTCGATCGCCTCGTGGAGTCTGCGCCCTCCGTGATTGACTATGCGTTCCATATGATGATCACCGACCTGCCGCCTGGCCAGGAGGATGAACTTGGCGTGCTGCCTGAGCTGGGTATTCAAAGCATCAAGATGTATACGACTTATCGACCCACCTACTATGCCGATGATGCGAAGCTCTTGCGCTGGCTAGAGGCTGCGGGCCGCTATGGGCTGGTCAGTCTGGTTCATTGTGAAAATGATGCGTTGGTCACGGCTCAGACCGAATCTCTTGTGCAGTCCGGTAGGACCGGCTGGGCCTATCACGGCTCTGCGCGTCCGGCTTTAGCCGAGAAAGAAGCTGTCGCCCGAGTGCTCTTCCTGGCGAAGGCTGCTGCTGCCCCCGTGGTAATCGCTCACAACTCCATCGGATCTGCGTCTGAACAAGTGGCTGCTGCGCGCGAAGCCGGGCAGGTTGCGTTCTCAGAGACCGCGCCTCAGTATCTGCTGTTGAATGAATCACTCTATGCGGGGAGTGAACCGTGGCGCTATATCCTTCAGCCGCCGCTTCGCAGTGCGGCTGAGTCGGCTGCACTATGGGCCGCTATCTCTCGGCATCAGGTGGATATGCTGATCACGGATCACTGTGATTACCGCAAGGCACAGAAGCTCGCGGTCGACAACTTCACCAGGACGCCCGGGGGGCTGCCCGGCACCGAGACCTTGCTCCCCCTGATGGCAACATACGGCGTTGCCTTTGGGCGGATGGAGTGGACTGACTTGGTACGGATGATGGCGCTCAACCCGGCCAAGATCTATAATCTGTGGCCGCGTAAGGGGGAGCTTGCGCCGGGTGGCGATGCCGATCTTGTGCTCTTTGATCCCGCTGCTGAGGGGATGGTGTCCGCTGATGATCTGCACATGATCGGCGGTTACACTCCCTATGAGGGGATGCCGGTCAAGGGCAAGGTCGTCAGCAGCCTGCGGCGCGGCGAGTTCCTGGTGCGCGACGGTGTTTTCGTAGCCGAAGAGGGAAGTGGGAGATTTGTCGCCCGCGCATGTGCGCACGAATCCCGCTTCTGGGACTGAGCTGCGACAGGCTCAGGCGCTGGTATGGATATTCTATGGGTTCTATTGGGGATCGTGATCGGGGTAGTGATTGCTGCAGGTTTGCTGCGCAGCCATGAGCATATTGATCGGAACGTGATCCGTGAGGAGATCGCCGAAACGTATGATGCTCGCGCGGCTGCTGAGCGGGAGCGTATTGTGCGTGCCTATGAGCGGCAGGTTCAGCAGCTGCGGGAACAGCACCGGTCCGAAGTAACGTATGTTCGTCACAGCAGCGTCGACCGCAGTCGCGCTGTGCTCAAGGGCAAGATGGCGGAGCAAATGGCACCACTGTTGCCCGGCTTCACCTATTGGCCCGCTGATGCCCGCTTTCTTGGCGATCCGATCGATTACGTTGTTTTTGATGGATACAGTGCCTGTAAGGATAACCACACCGATGGCAGCGACATAGAGGTTGTCATTCTCGACATCAAGCAGGGCAAGTCGACGTTGACGCGTGAGCAGCGTTGCGTTGCCGAAGCTGTGGCTGCAGGACGGGTCCGGTTTGAGGTCGTTAGGGTTTTGGCCGATGGCACCATTCGCTCGACGCGATGGGGCTACGAAGCGGCCCCTGATGGGTTCGACGGGGATGCCGACCATTAGGGTATGTGTGACGGGAGATGATGGATGAGGGATATCGTTGTTGATCTGAGGCGCTGGCGAGACGCGGGGGTGAGCGACATCGCCATCGCCACAATTCTTGAGACCAAAGGGTCGTCTCTGCGTCCCGCTGGGACACGCATGGCGATCACTTCTGATGGCAATGTTGTTGGATCGGTGAGCAGCGGCTGTGTGGATGGCGAGGTCATTGCGGAGATGGAGGCTGTGCTCAGTGGTTCTGGTGCCATTCGCAACCCCTCCTATGGGATAAGTGATGAGGATGCCTGGTCGGTGGGGCTCTCCTGTGGAGGCGCCATCGATGTCCTGGTCGAGCGCTGGGACGAGCTCTATGACGTTCTGCTGGATGAGGTCGAGGCCCAGCGGTCGGTCGCCTTCGCGTCGCGCACCGATCGTCCCCAGCATCTCCTGCACCGTGATGGCGGCGAGACGTTGGGCACGTTGGGCGATGCCGACCTGGATGGTCAGGTCCTGATGGACATCGCTGCGGCCTGGCCGGGGCCGTATGTGAAGCAGCACACGTATCCTCAGGGCAAGGTTCTGATCGAGGTGATCCCCCCGCCGCCCGTGCTGTTGATTTTTGGAGCTACAGATATCGCGATTTCACTGGCCGAGATCGGACGGGTGACCGGTTTCCGTGTGATCGTCAGCGATGCGCGGCGCACGTTTATGCAGGAGGAGCGCTTCCCGAGTGCCGAACTGCGGTTTGGCTGGCCTCAGGACGTCTTCAAGTCCCAGGATCTGGGGCCCAGTTGGGCCGTAGTCGTGCTGTTCCACGACCCGAAGTTCGACATCCCGGCTTTGACCCTGGCCTTGAAGAGCCAGGCTTTCTATGTTGGGCTCCTCGGCAGCCGCAAGACCCAGGCAGACCGGTGTGACGATCTGATGCAGGCCGGTCTTAAGGAGCAGGATCTGGCGCGGATTCACGGGCCTGTCGGGCTGAATATTGGGGGCAGGGCGCCTTCGATGATCGCACTGTCGATTATGTCGGAGATCGTTGCGGTTATGCACCGCCGCGATGGCGGCAAGTTGAGCCAGAAGAAGGCGTCGTAATCGGACGTTGTGGACATCGCCGGCATCAGTTTGACGTGACGTTGGGCCGGCGTCTCTCTTGGATTGCGGACAAAGGAGTGAGTACGTGACAGATGATGAACAACTCTGGGAACCGGTCCCGGTTCCCGAGACCAAGTTTTGGGGAGAGGATGGCTGCGCGAACATCAATCGGGCGCCGATTGATCACGTCTCGGGCGTGATCCTCAAACGATCGGGATCGATCAAGCGGGTCCTTCACCAGCCCGCTGATCCTGCGGCGCATACGCCGGCAGCGGATACGCCGGCAGCCGATACGCCGGCGCCGGATATGCCGCAGCCTTGGCAGGGTCACGGGGATGCTGTGGTTCGCTGGCTTTTCAGCGAGCAGCCAGGCACTGCTGAGGGTCTGCTGGCAGGACGCTCTTTTCGCTTTCTTCAGGAGTTGGCGCTGGCGCCGGAATCCGCAACCGGCCATTGCGATCATGCCGATAGGGACACGGTATTGTATGTCATAGCCGGCTGCGGTATGCTGTATCATCGTCCGTCATCCGGGAGCCCGGGTGTGGCACGTCCGCTGCGTTCGGGGGATGCCGTGCTCATCACTGCAGGTGAGCTGTACAGTGTCTGTAACGAGAGTGAATCCGAATCGCTGCGGTTGATTGTGTTGGGATTGAGCGCGGCAGAGACTGTAGGGGCTGGAGGCGTGGATGGCTGAGCGTATTGCGGTTATTGGAGCTGGTGCTGCTGGGTTGATGGCTGCCGGACGGGCTGCCGAACTTGGCGCTGACGTCGTGCTTCTGGAGAAAATGAACGAGGCTGGTAAGAAAATCCTCGTAAGCGGCAAATCCCGCTGTAACATAACCAATGCAGCGCCGTTGAACCAGTTCCTCTCTCACTACGGCCGCAACGGTCGCTTCCTGATGAATGCCTTTCATCGCTTCTTTCGTGATGAGCTACTTGAGCTACTGGCACGGTACGGTGTCGACACCCAAACAGAGCGCGGCGGACGGATCTTCCCGGTCTCGGGTCAAGCCAGTGATGTGCGGGATGCCCTGCTCCGCTATGGTGCGGATCACGGCGTTGATGTTCGCTACAGGTCCGAAGTGCGTGAGATCGCCGTGGAGAAACGTCTTGTCAAAGGGATACAGCTGGCCAATGCGAGTCGTGTCACTGCGGGCACCGTGATCCTGGCGACCGGTGGGGCTTCGTGGCCTGATACCGGGTCGACGGGGCAGGGATACTTGATGGCACAATCCCTCGGCCATACCATCCAGCCGCTGCGTCCTGCGCTGGTACCCCTCACGGTAACAGAGCGCTCGATAGCTAAGGCGCTTCAGGGTGTCAGTCTCCGAAACGTACGTTGCACGTTCTGGACGGAGAATGCCAAGGGCAAAGTGCGCGAACTGCGTATGCCCTACCCGATGCCCGACACCGGGGAGATGCTCTTTACGCATTTCGGTGTCTCGGGTCCCCTGATCCTAACAGCATCCGGTGCGGTCGTAGAAACTCTGCGCAAGGGGCGACCGGTAACGCTTTCGATCGATCTTAAACCCGGCATGAGCGAGGAGGCTGTCCACAATCGCCTCCAGCGCGAGTTTGAAGCGCATTCGCACCAGCAGCTGCGAACGCTGCTGCAGGGCTGGGTGCCCGCATCTCTCGCCGATGTCCTTGCGGATCTTAGCGGGGTGGAAGATGACCGGCACGTTCACCGTATCCGCGTCGAAGAGCGGGAGAAGATCGTGGCTCTGATCAAGAACTTCCGTTGGACCATTTCCGGATCGCTTCCCCTGGCGGCCGGGATGGTGACGGCGGGAGGGGTGGCGCTCAACGAGGTCGATCCGGTCTCCTTCGCCTCCAAGAAGGTGGCCGGCCTGTATCTCGTGGGGGAGGTGCTCGATCTGGTCGCCGACACCGGCGGATTCAATCTCCAGGCTGCGTTCAGCAGCGGATATCTGGCCGGAAGCGACGCCGCGCTCGCGCGCAGCGGCAGGCACTAGCGCCGTCAGTAGGCGGTCGGCAAAATACATAGCGTAGTTCGCTCGTTTCGGTTGATATAAAGTGTCTCTGTTGACTTCCGGTTGGCTGATAGTATGCTGGAGTCACACACTTGGGGAGCTTGTCTTGACTGCATTGACCAAACATCCGTATATCGCGATTGAGGGCGTCATCGGCGTCGGCAAGACTACGCTTGTGCGGTTGCTGCAACCGCGATTCCAGGCGGAGACGGTTCTCGAGGCATTTGATGAGAACCCGTTTCTGTCCGATTTCTACGGCGATCGCGCGCGCTATGCATTTCAGACTCAGCTCTTCTTCCTGTTGAGCCGGTATCGCCAGCAGCAGGTTGCGGCACGACAGCTGGCCCACGGCGCGCTTATTTCCGATTACTTCTTTGAGAAGGACCGGTTGTTTGCGCATCTGAACATCGAGAGCTCGGATGAGCTCGAGATGTACGCCCGGCTCTACGAGGCGCTCGCGGAGAAAGTGCGCATCCCCGACCTAGTGGTCTATTTGCGGGCACAGGTGGACACACTGATGGCGCGGATCGCGATGCGCGACCGCACGTATGAGCGGCAGATGGATCAGAACTACATCGCGGCGCTGCGGCACGGATATGAACATCTGTTTGCTGATTACAGGGCAACACCATTGTTGGTTATTGAGTCGGATTCTCTGGACTTCGTGCGGAACCCCGATGACTTGGACGCGGTTGAACAGCGGATATGGTCCACGTTGGCGGGTGTACGTCAGCCAACATTGCCCCGGATCTCTTTCGCTGTGCCGCCACGTCCTGCGTGGCAGCTTGTCTCTGAGCCTTTGCCGGAGCCGCAGACCAAGGCGAATTGGCAAGCTCTGGGCGACTTCCTGACCCTGGTTGAATCTGTGGGGCGCATCGGTGGTGCCCTGGCTCAGCAGGCTCCGGTGGGACCGGAGGGTGCCCCAATGTCAGTGCGGGACGCGCTGCGCGATGCCAACCGGGCGCTGCTGATTCTTGCTGAGCGCACTGGGGTAGAGCTGGAGCAGGTCGCCCGAAGTGACGTGGGTACGGGAAACTACGGCGGGTAACAGAACGAACGGAGCGAACTGTGACCAAGTACTTCATTGCAGTGGCCGGCAACATCGGTGCCGGGAAGTCGACATTGACCTCTCTGCTGAGCCAGCGGCTCAACTGGGAGCCGTTCCTGGAAGGGGTGAGCGATAATCCCTACCTTGTCGATTTCTATGATGATATGGAGAAGTGGAGCTTCCATTCGCAGGTTTTTTTTATGGCGCGGCGACTGCGGCATCATCGCCAGCTCCTGGAGCGACCGGACTCCGTCATCCAGGATCGCACAGTTTATGAGGACGCCGAGATCTTCGCCCGGAATCTCTACATTCAGGGCTCGATGTCAGAGCGTGACTATGCGACGTACAATGAACTGTATAAGGCTGTCACGGCAATTCTGCCACCACCGAACTTGGTCATCTACCTGAGTGCTTCGGTGGATACGCTGAGATCACGCATTCAGCAGCGAGGTCGGGCATTCGAGCGTAGCATCAGCGACGCCTACCTCAAGCAACTGAATCATCTGTATGAGGATTGGATCGAGCATTTCTCGCTTTGCCCGGTTCTTACCATTCCCGCAGATCACCTCGACTTCGTGGCCAATGCCGATCATCTGGATCTCGTTACAGAGAAGATCTTGGAGCGGCTGCGCGGTAAGGAAGTTGTGATCTTCGACTCGGGGGAGTAGGTTGTGAGCACGGTTGACCGGAGCCCAGAGCTGCAGTTCCTGCTCAAAGTGATCCGGAGCGTCAGCGAGGGCGACACCGGATACGAGGTATTGCAGCAGCTTGTGCACCTTATTCGCGCGAATTGGGGCCCGGAGGCGGTGTCTATCGCCCGTGTTGAAACGGGGGGAGCCGTGACATTCTGTGCTGCCAGCGGCGGCTGTGCGGAGCAGGTCGTGGGGCTGCATCTGGGCTCCGGCGCCGGGATTGTGGGGTGGGTCACGGCTCATGCTCAACCACTCTGGATCCCCGATGTCACTGTGGATGCTCGATTCTGCCCGCACATTGACCAGCGCACCGGCTTCAATACCCGGTCGATCCTGGCTGTCCCCATGATCGTTCGTGGTCAGGTGCGTGGGGTCCTTGAGTTCATCAATCCAGCCCCTGAGACCGATATGCAAACCGTGGGTGACCTGGTCGAGGCGATAGCCCTGCTGGCTGCTCCGATCATCGACAATGTTGAGCTCTCTGAACGTGTGAGACACGTCGAGGTACGGTACCAGCGCCTCTTTGATCTTAATCTTGACCCCATTGTGGTTCTGTCCAATGATGGACAGTGGCTTGAGGTGAATCAGGTTGCGCAGTCATTGCTGGGGCTCTGTGGAGAAGAGCCCTCGGGGTTTGACCTGACCCGGATGGGCATGACTATGTCCGCGTTTAGCGAGCTCAGCCGGAAGGCGCGAGACAACGGCGTTGTGGCGTGGGAATTCTCGCCTTCGGGACAAGATCGGGTTATGGAAGCCCGTCTCCTGCATCTGCCGGACTATCAGCCGGGTGGGGGCTATCTGTGGATCGGCCACGATATCACCTACCAAGTTGACCGGGCACGGGCGCGTCAGGAACTGATGCAGATGGTGGTTCACGATCTGCGGACGCCTCTGGGCGGTATTCAGAACAGTATGGAGTTGGTACTCGCCGCGTGGCTCGAGCGTGATGCGACGATGCCGATTGAGCAGATCCTGGGCATCGGTCTGCGGATGGCTCGCAGGATGGAGCAGCTAATCAGCGACATGCTGGACTCGGCAAGGCTCAATGCCAACGAACGTGACCTGGCGATTGTGGCGATCGATGTCAAGGCAATGGTGGATGAGGCGGTCGAGACGGTGATCTCCTCGGTGAGGCGTCGCAACCAGAACTTGTCCGTGCATCTGGCCCCGGAGATCACGACGCTAGATGGGGATGCAGACCTGCTGCGACGTGTGCTGGTGAACCTGCTCTCCAACGCGGTGAAATACAACCGGGATGGTGGCGAGGCCAGGATCGACGTTTCTATGGACGACGATGAGATGTTCTTCTCTGTAATCGACAACGGCTACGGCATCGCGCCGGACCTTCGTGATCATGTCTTTGAGCTCTTCGTTCGTGGCGGGTCCCGCAATACCAGGGGGGCCGGCATCGGGCTGCGGTTCTGTAAGCTGGCGGTTGAGGCCCACGGTGGGCGTATCTGGCTGCAGAGCGAGGTTGAGCAAGGGGCGTCTTTCACCTTCGCTATCCCGCGGACGCTGCCGCTGAGTGTCAAAGATCGCGGAGAGGCAGAACAATGACGCACCGGCTGTACTACTATGACGCCACCTGCCGGACTTTCACGGCTCGTGTAATCGCGCAGCAGCAGATGGATGGCGGGGATGGTGCGAGTAGGCCCGCCGTCTGCCTGGATCAGACTGCGTTTTACCCAGCGTCGGGCGGACAGCCTCACGATACCGGGACATTGGGCGGTATCCGCGTGGTTGATGTACAAGAGGCAGAAGACGGCACGATCTGGCATTCTCTTGATAGACCTCTTCCTGCAGATGTGCTGGAAGTGTTTGGCGAGATTGATTGGGATCGCCGGTTCGATCATATGCAGCAGCACTCTGGACAGCACTTGCTCTCTGCCGCCTTTGAGGATCTCCTGGGTGGGCACACGATTGGCTTTCACCTCGGTCGAGAGTCCAGCACGATAGATCTGGATCTGGAAACCCTGGCTTGGGAGGCAGCTTTCCGCGTTGAACAGCAGGTCAACGCGGTGATCTGGCAGAATCGTTCGTTTACGATGGAGATCGTGGCGCCAGATGACGCCGCTGATCTCGTGTTGCGGAAGCCACCCGCTGTGACGGGCGATGTTCGTGTTATCCGGGTCGAGTCCTTCGATGCCTGTGCCTGCGGTGGAACCCACGTTGGCGCTGCCGGTGAGATCGGATTGGTGAAGGTCACCGGTGTTGAGACCTACAAAGGTGGGGTTCGCGTGCATTTCCTCTGTGGGCGGCGTGCACTGACCGACTACCAGAAGACGCTTCGGATGCTGCAGACTGCCAGTCTGGCGCTCTCTGTGGGGCCTGCGGAGCTCGTAGAAGCTATTGAGCGGCTTGGAGACGAAGCCAAGGAAAGCCGGCGAGAGTTACGCAAAGCTCAGGGTGAACTCACCGGGTATGAGGCGGAGCGGTTGTGGCGAGAATCGGCTGAGATGGACGGCAAGCATGTGGTTGTCAGACACTGGATCGATAGGTCCTTTGCCGAAGCTCGTGCGCTTGCGGCCCAGTTGCGGGATCACCCAAACACGCTCACTCTGCTGGCGGTGACGGAGCCAAATGGCGTACGCTTGGTGTGCTCGCGAAGTGACGATCTTTCCGGGGTCGACGCGAACCGCGTACTACGCGAGGTTGCGGGGGCGCTCGGAGGTCGTGGCGGTGGGCAGCCGACCTTAGCGCAGGGGGGGACGCCGCTCCATCCGCCGGAGGTGGTGGTAGCTGCGTTGGCGCAGGCGATCGAGCATCTGAAGGGCTGAGCCTGGCGGACATTCGCGGGTAATTTACACACTTTTCTCGTGGTCGTCATATTCTGCAGTGGATGTGGAGACAATGGAGGTATCTATGAAGGAAGTCGCTCCTGGTTTGTTTGTGGAGTCTTCTTATCCCCCCTATAACTTGGTCTTGATCGCATCTGATCGGGGTGGCATTGTTGTTGATCTGCCGCCCAATCCGATGCACGCCATGAATTGGCTGGAGCAGGCACGTGGTATCGCCGGGACGCTGCGCTATGTGATCTTGACCGATGGTACGCGTGACCGGCAGATGGGGACGGCGGTCTGTGATGTGCCGATTGTGGCCACTGAGGCTACGCTGCGGCTGATGAAAGCTTACGATGAGGATCGCCCCAAGCGGGACTTCGTGGACGAGCTTGTCGCGCGCTATCCCAACGAGGTCGGCGCTTTTGACAATCTTGAGCCACGGAAGCCTATGTTGGCCTTCACGGAGACCATTACGCTTTATACAGGTAGCCACGACCTTCAGATCGAGGCTGTGGAGGGTGCTGCACCTGGAAGTCTGTGGATCTGGGCGGCTGACGAGGAGTTGTTGATTGCCGGTGACACCGTCGTCTCGGATGTCGTCCCGCCTATGGCGGATGCGCCTGACTCGAAAGCCTGGCTAAACACAATGACGGCACTCGCACATCGTACCACCGTCATGATGATCATCCCTGGTCGTGGCGCTGCCGCGATTCCCAGGGCCGAGATCGAGCCACAGCGTGAGTTCATGCGCGTGATGCGGCGCGCTGCCCGGACGATCGCTCACAAGGGTGCCGACAACCTTGGCTTCAAACGGACCGCGCAGGAACTTGGTCAGACGTTCTTCAATCGCCAAGGCCAGAACGCCGTCAAGCAGATCAAGGCCGGATTGGAGCATCTTGTTGCCCAGATTGGGGCTTTGGATGAGGCAGAAGACGTAGAGGTGTAGCGTGTCAAGTTCGTTGCTATCGTGTGGGTCTATGATGGTGCGTCCCCGATCAAGAGAGGACCTTGATCGGGGACTTTGGCGCTGAAGCTGCTGCGCCTCCAAAGCCACTGTGTTGTCCTAAGCAAGCCGGTGCGTGAGATAGGCTGAAAGATGTTGGAGCGCAGCGGTTGCACAGCGGTCATTGTTTGTGGCTCGCGTGCCGTCGAAGTGGTGCCGCCAGCACCAAGCCTCACCCGGCGCGGCCAAGCCGATGTAGTACAGCCCGACCGGTTTGTAGACCGTCGCTCCGCTGGGGCCGGCGATGCCGGTGATACTGAGCGCCACCTCGGCACCGGTGGCCCGGCATGCGCCCCGTGCCATCTCCAATGCTACTCGAGCGCTGACCGCACCCCACTGCATCAGGCTCTCCTCACGCACACCCAGCAGGCGGCGTTTGACGTCGTTGGAGTAGGCGATAACACCGCCCCAGAAGTATGCAGAGCTGCCAGATACTTCCGTGATCCAATGGCCGAGTAATCCGCCTGTTGCCGACTCCGCGACGGCAAGCCGCCACTGTCGTGCGAGTAGTTGCTTTCCAATGACCTTTGCTAACATCCAGCTGCCTCGCTTCGCTGTATCGTGTCTAGTTAGATAGTTGGTTCCGAACCACGGCGAAAAGGGCGTCTGCTCGCAAGGAGGCCAGATTGAAGCACGTGCCGCCCAGATGATCGGCCAGGGCCTGGGCCAGACCCTTGTCGTATTCAGCACTTTCCATATTGATGACGATGGATTTGACGTTGTCCTCCTGGAGCTGTTCGGCGATCCTAAAGGCCTCGACCTGTGGCGGCATGTTGCCCATAGAGACATTGCCGGCACCATCCGTGAGGATGATCAGCAGCGGCACCAGCTCCGGATATCTGCGCAGTTCCTTTTGGATGGTGTCTCGCGCGAGCCACAGCCCGGCAGCCAGCGGCGTCTTGCCGCCAATCGGCAGGTTCGCGAGCATCCGCTTCGCCAGATCAACGCTGTTGGTCGGGGGCAGGACCAGCGAGGCCCGGTCCTTCTGAAAGACGATCATGCCGACGCGGTCGCGGTGCTGGTAGGCGTCCGTCAAGAGGGACAGGACAGCCCCCTTCGTTGCCTCCATACGCTCTGAGACCGCCATGGACCAGGACGCATCCACGGCAAAGATGATCAGGTTCGCCGATCGGCGTACGCGGACTTTCTTCTGGTAGTCCTGCGGTTGCAGATGCAGGGCCGGCTGCTCCGGCTCATCGGTCTCACGTGCTCTCTGAAATGGCGCTGCGGCACGCAGGGTCGCATCGAACGCCAGGTCTGAGGCATCTCGCGGCGAGGCCCGGAACCCCGAATAGCGGCCCCGTTTGCGGGTTGTGCGTGTGCGGCTGCGCTTTCCCCCTGTGGAGCGCACCACTCGGTCCTGACGCGTCTCCAGCCGGCGCGTCTCGAAGGTTTCACCGGGCTTGATGAACTTCCCGCCCTCCCACCATTTTCCATCGGTGGGCCATTGGGGGACATCCTGTTGGTAGGGCTGCGGTTGAGACGCTCCCGAGGGTTCCGCTTCCTCGTCGCTCGCCTCAACCTCTAGGCTTTTTTTTGCCGGCCCTCCCCTGAGGCGTCGCCTTCGTAGTTGGCGCGATCTTCTTCGGGATGGTCGTCTTGCGACTGTTCTCTTGCCGCAGCCACCATTTTGTCTAGTTGATCGATCGAGGTTTGCACCTCGTCGAAGGGACGGCGCTTGAGCCTGTGTGGCAGCGCCAGCTCCGCCGCAAGCAAGATGTCGCGGTCCGTGACGTGGTGTCGCTCTTCCCAGGCAGCGTGCGCTGTGGCCGTCTTTAGGATGACCAGGTCGCCACGGTGACCGTCAACACCCAGACCGGCCATCATCTCTGCGATGGTGGCCATATCCGAGCGGGAATAGCGGACCTCCGGAAGCAGACGGCGGGCGTCTGCGATGCGTTGGGCCAGCATAGTTTCCTGTGGTGCGCACTCTTCGTAGAACTCCTCACGATCCTGCTCGAACGCCAGATTTCGCTCCATGATGGCCATCCGTGATCGCGCATCGTGGATGCCGCCGACGTCAACACACAGGGCGAAGCGATCCAGCAGCTGCGGCCGCAGATCCCCCTCTTCCGGATTCATCGTGCCGACGAGAATGAAGCGCGCCGGGTGGTGGAATGAGATCCCCTCGCGCTCGACCGTATTGACGCCCATCGCGGCGGCGTCGAGCATGACGTCGACGATATGGTCATCGAGCAGGTTCACCTCATCGACGTACAGGACGCCGCGATTGGCCGCCGCCAGGACACCAGGCTCAAAGCGGCGTTCGCCTTTCTGGATGGCACGCTCGATATCAAGGGTGCCGACGACGCGATCCTCGGTTGCGCCAATAGGGAGTTCAACAAAGGGAACCTTCTTCCACACCCAGGGCAGGGGGCCCCCCTGTTCTGAGCGGCTTCTGCAATTGGTGCACCAGCTCGCCGGCTGATCGGGGTCGCAGTTGAATGCGCCGTCGGCGACGACTTTGATGTCGGGCAGCAGCGCAGCCAGACCTCGTGCTGCAGTGGATTTGGCGGTGCCGCGTTCTCCTCGGATCAGCACCCCGCCGATGCGGAAGTTGATCGCCGTGAGGATCAGTGCGCGCTTCATCCTCTCCTGGCCAACAACCGCTGTAAATGGAAAAACCAAACGTCCGTTGTCAGTCACACATCCTCCTTGACGCGCGTCCGTGAAATCCTACAGGGACACGCTGGGGTTACTTTCGAAATAGCCGGGGCACAGCCACCTGAGTGGCTCCAGCTCCTCCCCCCAGCGCGGCTTCCAGCGTTACTGGTCGAACTCAATATCGGCCAGCACTTCAGCGAGTCGAGCGAGATCGACGGGCTTGTCAAGCCGGCGGATGGTCCCGGCTCTGATACTAGTGGGCAGAGTCATGGGATCATCATCGATGATGAGGATCTTGAGTGGGGGCGTCATATCAGGTCTTGACACTCCGGGGGCAGGATCCGCATAGGATCCCTGCAGCCAAGAAGATGGGAAATACCCGCAGTGCAGACCCGCAAATGGTTGTCTTCGCCTGGCATACGGGACTGCGCATTTACCTCTTCCGATCTCCACAATGACAGTCAATACAGTACGCTGTGATTATACCATCGAGCGATGGCTTGTGTAGAATGTCCGGTGTCCGTGGGCCTCAGTTGAGGGCGTATGCATGTGGACAGCTCTCGGGCAAGAACTGTCATCCTGAACGTGTCATGCAGCTCTCGCCGTCATCCCGAGCGCAGTCGAGGGATCTCTCCCCCTCAATCGCACACGCCGCCGCGAGGCCCTAGATCCCTCGGCTGTTATGCTTTCTCCTGTGGGTATCCGGTTGACCCACTCGGGATGACAATAGCTGCGCCTGCCGGTTGAGATGCGTACGCCCTACGCCTTGGTTTGATATCTCATCCTAGCTGGGGTAAACTAGCGGCACTTCTGTCCTTGCCGAAGGATCGCTTTGTAGCAATGGTGACTATGGTCCCAGTTGTGTAAGATGGACAACTTCACGGAGGTTCCCGATATGGGCGACAAGAAATACTCAGTTGGTTTGGATTACGGTACGGAGTCCGGACGTGCGGTGTTGGTTGACGTTTCAGATGGACGTGTGATTGCTTCGGCGGTCCATTCGTATGCCAACGGCGTCATCGATGATGTGCTGCCGGGCACGGACATTCGTCTTGAGCCGGATTGGGCGCTGCAGGACCCCAATGATTACCTCGAGGTTCTAAAACATACAGTCCCAGCGGTGCTTCAGGAGAGTGGTGTTGATCCTGAGGATGTCATTGGCGTGGGGGTCGATTTTACGGCCTGCACGGTGGTTGCTGCGAAGGCAGATGGCACCCCGTTGTGCTTTTTGCCGGAGTGGCGCGACAACCCACACGCCTGGATCAAACTGTGGAAACATCACGCAGCGCAGCCGGAGGCCAACCAGCTGAATGAGAAAGCTCGCGAGATGGGGCAGGACTGGCTGGATCGCTATGGTGGCAAGATCAGCTCGGAATGGTTCTTCCCCAAGGTATGGCAGACGCTTGACGAGGCGCCCGATGTCTATGCGGCCGCGGACCGGTTTATTGAGGCGGCGGACTGGATCATCTGGCAGCTGACAGGCCAGGAGACTCGCAATAACTGCACAGCTGGGTATAAGGCGATGTGGTCGAAGAAGGACGGTTTTCCGGCTGACGAATTCCTGGGAGCCCTGGATCCGCGGTTGGCGTCCGTGGTCGATGATAAGATGTCCGTCGATATCGAGTTCTTGGGGGACAAGGCCGGTGCTATCTGCGAGGATGCTGCGGAATGGACCGGTTTGAAGGTCGGGACTGCGGTCGCAGTGGGGAATGTCGATGCCCACGTTTCGGTGCCTGCGGCAACGGTGACGGGGCCGGGGCGTATGGTCATCATCATGGGCACCTCAAACTGCCATATGATCCTCAGTGAGGAAGAGCACACTGTGCTCGGAATGTGCGGCTATGTCGCTGACGGTATCATCCCGGGCTATTTCGGTTATGAGGCAGGCCAGTCCTGTGTGGGCGATCACTTTGCGTGGTTTGTGGAGAACTGTGTCCCCGCATCTTGCGAACGCGAGGCGGCGGCACAGGGTGTGTCGATTCACGAGCTGCTGGAGGCCAGGGCTGCTCAGCAGAAGCCCGGCGAGCATGGTCTGGTGGCGCTGGATTGGTGGAACGGCAATCGGAGTGTGCTTGTGGACGTAGATCTGACGGGGCTCTTGATCGGCCAGACGCTGGCCACCAAGCCGGAGGATATCTACCGCGCGCTGATCGAGGCTACGGCGTATGGCACCCGGATGATTGTGGAGACGTTCGCCGCGAGTGGCGTCGCCGTTGACGAGATCGTGGCCACCGGTGGGCTTCCTGAACGCAACAAGCTGCTGATGCAGATCTACGCGGATGTCACGGGGCGCGAGGTGAAGGTTGCTGCGTCGACACAGACGCCGGCGCTCGGCTCTGCGATGTTCGGCGCTGTCGCGGCGGGCAAGGCTGCCGGCGGTTACGATAGTATCCAAGAGGCCAGCGTGGCGATGGCGAGTCTGCGAGATGAGCAGTTCACACCGGTTCCAGAGCACACCGCCGTATACGACAAGCTCTATCAGGAGTATGTCATACTGCACGATACCTTCGGGCGTGGTGCAAACGATGTGATGAAACGACTCAAGGCGATTCGAGCGGCGAGCCTGAGCTGAGGGGAGAGTTATGTTAGAAAGGCTGCGTGAGGAGCTCTGGCAACTGCATCTGGAGTTGCCCAAGAACGACTTAGTGAAGTGGACCGGGGGCAACGTCAGCGGTCGTGATCCGGAGACGGGCTATGTGGTCATCAAGCCGTCCGGCGTGCGGTATGAGGTGCTCAAGCCGTCGGATATGGTGATTGTCGATCTTGAGGGCAACCTTATTGAGGGCGATCTCAAACCCTCATCGGATACGGCCAGCCATCTCTACATCTATCGGCAGCGAGCAGACATCATGGGGATCGTGCACACACACTCGCCTTATGCCACGGCCTTCGCTGCTGTCGGGAAGCCGATTCCCGTCTGTCTGACGGCGATGGCGGATGAGTTCGGGGGCCCGATTCCGGTCGGGGATTTTGCGCTGATCGGTGGTGAGGCGATTGGTAAAGTTGTGGTCGACGCGATCGGCGCATCGTGCGCGATCCTGCTCAAGCAGCATGGTGTCTTCACGATAGGGGCGAGCCCAACGGCGGCAGTCAAGGCCGCTGTGATGACAGAGGATGTCGCCAAGACTGTCTGGTTGGCGATGCAAATCGGCCAGGTGAAGGTGATCTCACCCGATGATGTGGGGAGCCTCCATCATCGGTACACCCACGTCTATGGACAGTGAGTTCGTGTCTGAAGGTGTCCTTTTCCGGATGCATCAGACTGTACAGAATGTGTATCTGGAAAGTCATTTGAGCTGTGCCGGCCATTCCGGAGGTCTGAAATGGCCGGCACGGTCCTTTCCTGAAGAGGTGACGTAGGAACATGGCCAAGATCACGGTAGTAGGGAGTGCCAACATTGATCTGGTGGTGCGCACGCCGCGGATGCCTGCGAAGGGTGAGACCATCCTTGGTGGACCGTTCTTTTCCGGCCCTGGCGGCAAGGGCGCCAACCAGGCGGTCGGGGCTGCGCGGCTGGGTGCTGATGTAGCGATGGTTGCCCGATTGGGCCAGGATCAGTTTGGTGACACGGCAGCCGGAAATTTCCGGCAGGAGGGTATCCGTCTGGATTGTGTGTATCGATCCGCAGATGCCCACACCGGCATCGCGGTGATCCTCGTTGACGGTGCGGGTGAGAATATGATTGTCGTTGCATCGGGGGCCAATGCCGAGCTGAGTCCGGCTGATGTTGAGGCAAGCGCCGATGCGATTGTGGCGGCAGATGTCGTGCTTGTGCAACTCGAGTCCCCAATGGCGACGGTGCTGCGAACGGTTGAGATCGCCCACCAGGCCGGGGTGACGGTGCTCTTGAACCCAGCCCCGGGACGGCCCCTGGCTGATGCGCTGTTGCGACAGGTTGATGTGTTGACGCCAAACCAGACCGAGGCGCAGATCATCACAGGACTGGCCGCCGGCACACCGGCAGAAGCTGAGATCGCGGCCCGCGCGCTCCTGGAAAAAGGCGTGGGCACTGTGATCATCACGCTCGGCGCTGCGGGTGCTCTGGTGGTGACCGCCGCCGGAGCGGAGCACGTGACCGGTTTCACCGTCGACGCTGTGGACACAACAGGGGCAGGTGATGCGTTCAATGGGGCGCTCGCGGTGGCGCTGTCCGAACGACAGCCCTTGGCTCAGGCCGTGGCCTTTGCCAACGCTGTGGCTGCACTGCAGGTGACGCGTCAGGGCGCCGCTGCGGCTATGCCGCGGCGGAGCGAGGTCGAAACGTTTCTGTTGGAAGTTCGCTGAGAGAGGGAACCAGGGGAGGGAACGATATGGATGCGCTGGAAGCAATTCGGAAGCGACGCAGTGTGCGGGCCTATACCGGCGATCCGGTGCCGCGAGCTGATCTGGAGACCATCGTGGATGCCGGCCGGTTGGCAGCGACCGGGTTCAACCGCCAGCCGTGGGACTTTATTGTGGTCACCGACGCTGCCATCATCGATCAGCTCACCGTCGCGGGTCGTGGATGGCGCAGGCCGGGGCCATTATCGCCCTGGTGGTGGATCCCTCTGCCGAGTACTGGCTGGAGGATGCGGCGGCGGCTGCGGAGAATATGTTGATCGCGGCAACCGCGCTGGGTTACGGCTCGTGTTGGCTGGAGGGCGCACCAAGCGACACGAGGCTGAGTTCAAGGCTCTGCTGCACGTGCCCGAGGCCAAACGGTTGCTGACGTTGGTGCCGATTGGGGTGCCTGTGAGCTGGCCTACTCACGAGAAGCGGTCGCTCGACGAGGTTATCCATTGGGAAACTTACTGAGATCGGAGCTGGGCATGGCTGATTCCCCCGTGGGGTTCGATACGTTGGTGCAGGGGTTCCGGACGCTGGGTCTCGAACCCGGTATGGGGCTGATGGTCCACTCTTCGCTGCGCAGTTTTGGCTACGTTGAGGGGGGAGCCGCAACGGTTGTCGATGCGCTGATGGAGGTGCTCACACTGTCGGGGACACTGCTTATGCCGTCGTTCAACCATGGAGCCCCCTTTGAAGCGGACGGTCCGGGCGTCTACGATCCCCGGATGACGCCCACCATCAACGGCGCCATCCCCGATAGCTTCTGGCGGCGACCTGGGGTCACTCGCAGTCTGAACCCCACACATCCCTTCGCTGCGTGGGGGAAGCATGCGCTGCGTTACACAGCTGAGCATCACCGTACGCTGACTATGGGACCGGCATCGCCTTTAGGTCTGCTGCACCAGGATGACGGCTATGCGCTGCTCCTGGGCATCGACTACGTGCGCAATACGTTCCATCACGTGGTGGAGATGTCGTCCGGTGTGCCGTGCCTCGGACAGCGCATAGAAGCCTATCCCGTGATCCTGCCCGATGGACGGCAGGTAGCAGGACGTACGTGGGGATGGCGGCGACGCAGTTGCCCGTTTACCGACAGCAACCGCTACGCAGACCGGATGCAGGACAAGCACCGTGTTGCGACCATTGGACGGTGTCGCGCCGTGCTCTACCGACTGCAGGATTGCTTTGCAGTCGTGTCCGAGGTCTTGGCTCACGGGAGAGATGGATTCCCGCCGTGCAGCGGATGCTCTATTCGCCCACGCCGCGTCTCACAGACAGCGGCCTCGGATTGGAACCCTATGGCCGACTGCCTTCTACCTGATTCTGACGCGCTCACTTATTAGGAGGGTGTATGTCCGAGCTTCGTCTTGAGACGTTGGTGATGCCGGCGGCCGAGGTCGGCCCTGAGAATCCACTTCCGCCCCTGAAGTCGGCGGGCGATGTTCACGTCGTTGATCAGGCCATTTCTGGTATCCCGGAGGAGATGCTGCGCAACATAGCCTACGGCCGTGTGGCCAGCCTTTTGCCCTACACGATGCAGGATCGATATACACGGCAGCGTGCCGCATGTGACTTCCGGGTAGCGATTCTGGAAAATGAAATACTGCGGGCGACGTTCCTTCTAGAGGTTGGGGGGCGTCTTTGGTCCCTGTTCCACAAGCCTTCTGGGCGTGAATTGCTGGAAGTGAACCCGGTGTTCCAGCCGGCGAACCTGGCGCTGCGTAATGCCTGGTTCAGCGGCGGAGTAGAGTGGAACATCGGCACGACAGGACATTCGCCCTTCACCTGTTCTCCTCTCTTTGCCGCGCGTGTAGAGACGGCTGAGGGTATGCCCATCTTGCGGCTATACGAGTGGGAACGGCTCAGGCAGGTGCCTTTCCAGATCGATGCCTATTTGCCGGACGGCTCTCCCGTGCTCTTCGTCAGCGTGCGTATCACGAACCCGCACCAGGAAACTGTCCCGATGTATTGGTGGTCCAATATCGCAGTGCCGGAGACACCACGGACGCGAGTTATCACACCGTCCTCAACCGCATACAGCTTTGGTTACGGTGGAGCGCGTTTGGCCAAGGTTCCTGTCCCGGTGCTCGACGGAGTAGACATCTCCTATCCGACGAACATCCGGCGGGCTGCGGATTTCTTTTTCCACATACCGGACGGCGCACGTCCCTGGATTACGGCTTTGGACGAGGAGGGGCGTGGTCTGGTTCAGGTCTCGACCGCACGTCTTAAGGGGCGCAAGCTGTTCCTATGGGGAACGGGTGAGGGCGGCAGGCGGTGGCAGACGTTCCTCTCGGAACCCGGGCACGCCTACATCGAGATTCAGGCCGGCTTGGCCCGGACGCAGTTAGAGCATCTACCGATGCCGGCTCAGAGTGAATGGACCTGGGTTGAGGCCTATGGTCTGATGGAAGCTGATCCGGCGATCGTCCATGGTTCGGACTGGCAGCGTGCGAGCGATAGCATCGCGCAGCGTGCGGAGGCGCTGATACCGGACATCGTGCTCCAACAGGAATTGACCTGCTGTTCGGAGCGGTTTGACCAGTCGCCGGTTGATATGATACAGCGCGGCTCGGGATGGGGGGCATTGGAGCTGCTTGCCCGGCAGCGTGAGGGACGCCCTGCATTTTGTTCGCAGGGCCTTGTCTTTGATCGGGCCTCGCTGGGTGCGGCACAGCAGCCGTGGGTGTCGCTTCTGGAGACAGGGCTGATGCCGGTCGCAGATCCCCTTGATGAGGTGGTCGGCTATGTTGTGGATCCGACGTGGCGTGATCGGCTGGAGCAGGCTGTCAGCAGTGAGACAGACAACTGGTTGCAGTGGCTGCATCTGGGTGTGATGCGTTATCACGGCAATGACCGGTCTGGGGCGCGGGATGCCTGGCACCGGTCGATGGCTCGGACGGGCAATCCCTGGGCTGCACGAAACCTGGCTGTGTTGGCTTGTGAAGAGGGATTGGCGGAGGAAGCTGTGGCTTACTACACCGCAGCGCTGGCGCACATCCCCGATCATCTGCCGCTGGTGATCGAATCGGGTCGCCAATTGCTCTCACTCGGTCGTGCAGAAGAGTGGCTGACCGTGGTGGACGCATTGCCGATCAGCGTTCGTCGGGTGGGACGGGTGCGCCTCTTGGAGGGTCGGGCGGCGCTTGAGACCGGTGATCTCGACCGCGTGGTCCTGCTGTTTGACGGCACCCTGGTTGTGGATGATCTTCGGGAAGGAGAGCTTTCGCTTTCAAAGCTCTGGTTCGAGTATCACACCCGGCGGCTTTGCCGGGACGAGGGGCTGCCGATCGATGATGCGTTGCGGGCTCGGGTACGCCGAGACACTCCCGTACCCGCATTCCTGGACTTCCGGATGTCGGGAGAGAAATAGCCGGGCGTCGTCACGTCTGCCTTGAAGCTACGGGTTGTGACGTCTAGTCGACTGTTGCACGCCGCGCCCCAAAGTCGATGGCAATAAGGTACACCTGTGCTGCTCGGGTGGCGGTCGCGTCAGTGGTCGCCTCTATCAGCAGACCGTTGGTGGTCTCCTGGATGTCCAGGGTCGCATCTGCGGCAGGCTCCCACGGCCAGCCGGCGGCAGAGATCCACAGGCTATGGTTGCACCACGCCGCGCCAATCGGGCCTGTGGGCACTATGTATCCCTGGGGTACATCCAATCCACTGCACGTCGCGGGCTGTTCATCAGGTGGTATACCTTCCGCGCCGGCGTGGGTGGTGACGGTTGCCTCATAGGTGTGGGTGTCCTTGCCGTTGAGCACGTAGATCTTGTCAGTATCATCTCTTAGGATCATGAAGCTCTGGAAGCAGAGGAGGACGTCGTCCTGATCCACATTCTGCCGGAACACCTGGATCTGTCCTGAAATTGTCTCGATCGGGCCGGTGGCACAAAGAACCTGGATACCTAGTGCAGTCGCCTGATTGATCACGGAGTGGAAGCGGTCATCGAGGGCGCCGCAGGTGGAGGATGTATCGCCTGTTGGCGTGACTGTGGGTGTCGAGGTCAGGACAGGGGTGTGCGTCGGCTGCGGTGTGGGCGTGGGCGTCGGGGCCTCTTCCACAATGATTTTCACGAAGAGAACCGCACCGAAGAGCCGACCGGCCGGGGTACGCAAGCGCCAGGAGTTCTCATATTCTCCGGGCTTCGCCGGCGCGGTCAGCTCAACGGATATGATGATGTCTCGCTCCGGGCTTGTCTGTGAGATCGGTATTATCTGGGGGCCGGTCAGTGGGTCGCCGGCGATGCGTACGAGTTCGGTGCCGGCAGGCCAACTGCAATCGCCGGTGTTGCGCACCTGCCACGTCTTCTTGAACCTGGTGTTGGGGGCGAGGCGTGTGCCGTCGGCCAAGCCGATGTCGCCGACGAAGGCTGCATCAATGGTATCTGTTGTGGGATCGCACACCCTGTGCGCCAGTGTTGGAAGCACGGCAGGCTGCGGTGTTGGTGGTGACTCAGTGGTAGCAACCGTCTCTGCTTGCTGTGCCGGCACTGTGGTCGCAGTGCTGGTTGCGATGCTTTGTACTGAAGCCGGCTCGGCTAGGGGGGGTGATGTCTCCGTTGGCGTCAGCGGCTCCTGCGGCGTCGAGGTTTCAGCAGGCGCACAGGCAGTCACCCATAACAGCAGCAGCAACAGCCATTTCGCGCCGCGGTGTCTAGGGAGATCTCGTTTCGATTGCATATGGGCAGTGTCCTGTCAACGACATGATGATGCCTCAGGGACTGATACTGCCCACTATACCCAGAACGTGCAGCTTGTCCAAAGCGTGTCAACTTTGGATTGGCTCGTACCTTCTATGCTGAGATCGCCGGTGCTGTTGTCGCTTGTCTTCTGGAAGGCACAGGCAGATCCGTACTGGTTTTTTCGTGGTCTCGCTGTACCAGCAACCAGATGGCGATGCCGCCGACCACGGAGAGAACGCCTCCGCTAAATAGACCGAGAAAGCTCAGTGTTTGGTTTGTCTTCGCTGCACGGGTCTCATACTGCCGCCATGCTTCTGCCACGAGATCCTGATTGAGTTGTTCTACAAAGGCCCGGGCAGGGTGCACGGGCGGCAATACGCTGACGACCGCACGCTCGATCGCCCGCTGATCTCTGAGTGGAACGTGGTCCTGTAACACCACATACTTCCTGGTACTTCTATTGAACATCGTCGGCTCCTTCGCTCATAGCTCGCTTCAGGCTGACTAGGGTTCGATGATAGAGCGCTTTGATGGCACCTTCTGTGCGTCCCAGTACCTCGGCGATCTCTGCATTGGACATATGGTCCACGAATTTCAGGACAATGAGTGTCTTGCGGTCCTCCGGCAGTGATTCGACAACGTCCAGCAGCTTCTGCTGTGTCTCCGCCGTCGATACCCAGGCTTCGGGTGAGACGATGCTTGAGATCAGCAGGGGCGCATCCTCAACATCAATCGAGACGGTCGGGCGGTTCTGACGATCTCTGTACCAGTTGACCACCAGGTTATGGGCAATCCGGAAGAGCCAGGCTTGGAAAGGCGCCCCTGTCTCCCGGTAGCTCTGCAGACTTCGCAGGGCCCGGTAGAAGGTTCGTGATGTTAGGTCTTCGGCCTCGGTGCGACTTGAGGTGTGACGATAGTGGTAGTTGTAGATGCGGGCGACGTATTTCTCGTAGAGTTCGCCGAAGGCTTCCGGATTGACCTTGGCTGCGATGACCAGGTCACGTTCACTATCATAGCTCATAGGATCCCCTAGATGGCTGGCTAGAAGTTCGGACGGCAACATTGGGCCCGCCGACCGCTATCTGCCAGGTCGAAGTATAGCATATCCTGTAGCCAGTTTCAGGGCAATCGTCTGAGTAGGTAAGGTTCCACAATGTATAACACGGGTCTGGTGATAAAGTTGCGCTGAGTTTCACCATTTGCGTCAAGGTTAGTGAATGGTTGCAAATGCAGGGTTGCCGATATAATATGGGTGGGTAAGTGTTTCTTTGGATTACCGGCTGATTACGGTTCGCCGCAAGAATGAGCTCGCCGCAGCGTTGTTTGGGAGTGGGAAAGGAGCGCCTCTATGGAGCGTGTGCCAGGAATTGACGTCTCACGTTGGCAGGGCGAGGTGGATTGGCAGAAGGTCAAAGCCGCAGGCTATCGCTTTGCATTCATCCGGGCCACGATTGGCGATTTTTATACTGATCCGCGATTCTACGCAAACTGGAGCGGCGCTCAGGATGCGGATATCTTGGTTTCTGCCTATCACGTGGTCACCCCCAACGAATCAGCTGAAAGCCAAATTGCCTATTTCTTCGATGTGCTTGATGGCCGAGTTTCTGATCTCCCATTGGTCATAGACGTTGAGCGCGACGATGGCGCAGAACTGGCCGAGATCACACAATGTATCAGGGACTGCCTCCAGGTTGTTCGAGCGCGCGATGGTCGCGGCCCCATCATCTATACTGCACGCTGGTGTTGGAACCGCTATGTATTGACCTCGGCTGAGTGGCAGTCCTATGATCTATGGACTGCCAGCTACACCACGGATCCTGTCTTGCCAAGGGATTGGTCCACGTGGCGTTTTTGGCAGTATTCAGCACGGGGCCAGGTATCCGGCATCAGCGCTTCGACCGATCTGAACTGGTTTGACGGCACGTATGAGGATCTGCTTGCCTATGCCGGGAAGGATGGTGAGGTCCCCGAGATACCGAAAACCGGGTGGCGTGTACGCGTCACAACCTCAAAGCTCAACATTCGCAATGGCCCGGGCACCGATTTCGAGGATATCGGTGAGCTCTATGAAGGAGAAGTGATCGACATTCTGATCCTATCTGGTGAGGATGTGTGGGTCGAGTTTGAGCCCGGAAAATGGGCCGCTGTTGCACTAAAGGGTGAGCGCTATCTTGAGCCGGAACCCAGCGAATCGGCGCACAAGGGATCGGACACGGAGCAACAGATAGACGGGGACAGTGGGTCTGAATGCCAGGGGTAGAGACACAAACAAGAGCCGGCAACTCAGGCGCCGACACGGCCCTGGACTATGCCAAGCGTTCGTTGTCGTTTGCTCAGGCCAACGGCAACTCTGAGTACGAGGGGGTAGCAGTGCGCCTCCTGGGCCGGATTGGTGTGAGGCGCCGGAGAACTTGCGGCAAGTGACCGCTGTGTAAGCTGCCCTTCCAACACTGCAGAGTCTTTCATGCGTGCAGCCTATTGCAATTATTGAATAGTCCGTGTACAATGTTAGTATGGGAGTGTTACAGATGCGCACGATCGTCAGACGACAGCTCAGCACAACCATCCTGGTGGTTGCCACCGTAATCGGGGTGTTGGGGCTACTCCTGCCTGTTCCTCTCCTGGCTCGCTTTGTGGCGGATGACGCACCGGATGATTCCCGCCGACGTTACTTCGAAGAGACCGGGTTCTGGGTGACTGGCGACTTCCTTGACTACTTTGAGGCCAACGGGGAATTGGAGATCTTTGGATATCCGATTTCCTCACCTTACAATGAGAACGGCATCCTCGTCCAGTATTTCCAGAAGGTCCGAATGGAGTGGCACGTTCTGAACCCGGAGCCCTACCAACTTCAGTTGGGGCTTTTAGGGGATGAGCTAGGTTTCCGCCAAGATCCTGTGGCGCCACCGGTTCTGGTGGGCAAGGTCTATTTCTCCGAAACGGGGCACATCGTCACTTACATGTTCCTGAGATATTTCGACGCCCACGGTGGTGTGGATTTCTTCGGATACCCCATCAGTGAATTGCTGCTCGAGAACCAGAAGGTCGTGCAATACTTCCAGCGCGTCAAGCTCATCTGGGATCCTGAGACCTCGCAGATGGCTGTCGGGAACCTTGGGGAGATCTACGTGAATGCACATCGTGGCACGATTCCCTCCGATGTCTTGGAGCCTGCTTCCTACAGGTACGGCAGTAAGGGTGTTCAGGACCTCTGGGTTGCCATCGGTATGTCAAACTCAATGGTGGGGCAGGATGCGGGGCAGAATGTGACAGTTGTCGTACTCGATGATTGGCTCGATGAGCCGGTGCCTGATGCGGCTGTGAAGCTCACGGTGAGTGATGACTCCGGTCAAGAGCTGTCGGAACTGACGCAGATTCTGAGGACCGACGGGAGTGGCCGTGTGAAGACCTATTTGCCGCTTGATGGCGTCCGGCGGGGCACTTGGCTGGTCCTGCAGGTGGAAGCAGCTCTGGGCGCCGCGCGCGAGGTGCAGAAGGAGTTCTTCCTCGTCTGGTGGTAAGTGGCGGCGCCACCGCGGTCAGTGCGAACGTGTCTGGAATACGACAACGCGGACTTCAAGAGTCCGCGTTGTTTTGTACCATCCAAAGCCGCGTGCCCGGCTGTGTTCCGCGGTTTACCTCGATGTGCCCATCCTCAAGCGTTCCTTGAGACCGGCGAACCGAGATTGCTTGGGCCATTCCGCCGGCACGGCATCCCGGAAGCTGCGCAGACGTGCTGCCGCCTGACCTAACTTCTGAATCTTGATCACGCAGTCGCGGTTGGTCTTTCTTGTCAACCGAATGGCTCCTGAGGCTCTTTGCGCTATTCGGGTTCTGAGGAGAAGACGTAGCCGATGCCGCGCACATTCAGGACATACCGGGGGTTCTCCGGCGTGGGCTCCAGTTTGCGCCTGAGCCTCCGAACGTGAACGCGTACGATTGAGCGGGCACCCCAGGCATCAGTTTCGTATCCCTGGGCGCATTTGACGAGTTCTTGTGGCGAGCAAACTTCGTCGACACGGTTCATCAGGCACTCAAGCAGCCGGAACTCCGTCGGCGTCAGGTCCACCGGGTTACCTCGGTAGGTGACCACATGCTTGGCCTTGTCCAGCGTCACCTCGTCGACGACGATGCGGTCATCAGCCGGCTTTTCCTCGATCTCCAGATCTTCGAGGTTATCTGTCTTGATCAGTTCCTGAAGCGTGTTCTGGAGTTGGGCCACGAGCGTGCGCCGGTGACGTCCGGCTTTGAGTTCGGAGAGCGCACGCTGGATGGCGCTAAGCACCTCGTCGACGGGACAGGGCTTCAGAAGGAAATCGTGCGCGCCCTTCCGCAGTGCGTTGATTGCCGTCTCCAGTGTCCCATACCCGGTAATCAGGATGACGATCGTCTCTTCTGAGATCTTGCGGATGCCATCCAGCACCTGGAGTCCATCAATCCCGGGGAGCCGGAGATCCAGAATCACGATGTCGAATCTTGGGGATTGCTTACGTACCAACGCAAGGGCCTCTTCACCGGAAGCCGCCAGCGTCACTTGGTATCCTTCCAGGCGAAGCACCTCTCCGAGTGTTATGCGCTCCGCTGCCTCATCGTCCACAATCAGAATCTCTGTTCGGGTATTCATCGGCTACTGGCCCTCTGCGTCCAGGTACTCGGGTAATCGGATAATGAACGTTGTTCCTCCACCGGGGGGGCTTTCGGTCTCAATACTGCCGGCATGGCGTTCGATGATGCCATAGCTGATGGCCAATCCCAATCCGGTGCCGGTGGCTTTCGATGTATGGAAGGGCTCGAATAGGTGATCCCGGATCTCAGACGGGATACCCGGGCCATTGTCGCGGAAGGCTATGACAACCTGCCGGGCATCCGCCTGATGTGCTGTTCCCACCCACAGAGTGCCGCCCTCGGGCAGCGCCTCAATCGCATTTATCACCAGGTTAAGAAAGACCTGCGTGAGCTGATTGGACGTGCCACGTACCGGAGGCAGATCGCGTGACAACCGGGCCTCGACGTGGATGCGGGATTGTTGGAGACGTTTTTCCGCGATGGCAAGGGCGTCTTCCACCGGGCGGTTTATATTGAGTTCGCGCATTGCTGAGGCGGGGCGATAGAAGTCCAGCATTCGGTGTACGATCTGGATCAGGCGGTTGACCTCATTCTGTGCCATCTCCAGGTATGTCTGTCTTTTCCGCTCGTCCAGGCCTGCATGTCCGGCCAGGTGCAGGCTGTTCTGGACCGCCTGAAGCGGATTGTTGATCTCGTGGGCCAGCGACGCGGTCAACCGCCCGACAGCAGCCATTTTCTCGGCCTGGGCCAGCTGGTTCTGCGAGCGCTCGATCTCGTCCGCAAAAGCCTCGAGATCGTGGAAGAGCCGGGCTTTCTCGACCGCTACCACGAGCGTAGCGGCCACGTGTTCCATCAACGTGATGTCCTGTTCTCTCAGGATGCCGAGCCCGGCCACCGCCATCAGGGCGCCGACCGTCTCGTCGTTCTTGGCGAGGGGCACGCATAGCACATCCAATGTTGTGCATTCCAGGACCCGGTTCCAGAATCCCGTGGTGACATCCCGCTGGAGCAAGGAGCATACATTGCTCGTGGCTTGGTGGAGTAGGGCGTCATCGGCCGGTATCACGCGGCCTTCGAGCCACCGCCCGGCGGGACTCCGGGCCGCTCGGATGATGCGATCCTCCGATTCTTCATCATTCAGGACGACGGCCAAAACGTCGGCCCTAACCAGGTGGGCGAGTCCATCGAGTGCGGAGACCAGAACTTCGTCCAGATCCAGGCTGGACGAGATGGCGCGATTGATGTCGTCCAGAGCGGCTAGCTCCTGGTTCCGTTGCCGGAGCATTAGCTCGGACCGGCGAATTCGGAGCACGACGCCAAGGCGTGCCAGCAGTTCTTGAGGGTCAAAGGGCTTGATGATGTAGTCATCCGCGCCCATCTGCAGGCCGCGTGTCTTTGCTGAGATCGAGTTGAGGCCTGTGATCAAGATGACCGGAATCTGCTGCAATTCTGCATCTGCCTTCATTTTACCGAGGATGTGAAAACCGTCCTCGCCGGGCATCATGATATCAAGCAGCATAGCGTCAACTGATTGGTGATGCTCCGTCTGCTGGTGCAGAAGTTTCAGTGCGGAGTCACCGTCGTTTCGCACCAAGATCTCGCTGGGGAGGAGACTGAGAACCTCCTTGATCAGGTGGACCATCGCCGGATCGTCATCGACGATCAGGATTCGAGGTGTGGGCATCCCCGTATCACTTAGTCGCGGCGCGGAGGATTTGGTTGCAGTCAATGGGTAAGAAGGCATAGATAAGATATCCGTTTTGCTAGATCCCGATCCGGGTCACCGGTTCTCCCCGGTGACGGCCGCCTGTGTGGTGTCCAGGAGCGCTGCAAAGTGCTCTGCGCTGATATTCAATACGCCGATCCGCGCCTCATCTATCAATCCCGAGAAGACCCTGCGCCAGTTGGCGTGCGTGCCGGACAGCGGTACCCAGAAATACCGGGCCTCCGGGAACATAAAGCGCGTGTGAACGCGTACGGGCTCGTTGTAGTGAAACTCGACCATGCGCCGGCCCTCCCGGTACTGCTCGAGGCTTTCTGTGGACAGCCCCACGCCATATTCATAGCCTGTCCAGCGGGCTACGGCTTGGGAGAAGCTTGTCATAATCCCCTCGTATTCAGGATCTCCAGGGAAGAACATATGGGTACTTCCATCCCAATACACAACGACCCAATCCGCTTTGGCGTCGAAGGTTCTGAGGAACCAGAGCGGATCTTCGTTTGGAATGGCGTTGACCCACCAATAGATAAGGCCCCCTACTACAACAAGGACCGATAGTGCGCTTAGGATGCTGGGGCGCTTGCTTGACATGATTGACTCTCCCGCAATGATTATAGCCTGCTTTCAAAAGTTTGCGAAGCCCACGCAGCCAGGGCAATCGCATCTTGTCAGGCTCCCGGGCAGAATCTGCCATCCCTCACTGGCGCGAACTCGCGTTCAGGCTGAGTGCCATACCGGTTCGGGATGACAGCCGCTGTGTGAGGGGCTGAGACGCGATTGCCCTGCCCACGCTGCGCCCATGCTGTAAAGAAAACAGGGCGATGAGATACTTCTCATCGCCCTGTGGGTGATCCCGGATTCGGCTAGCCGGCGTTCTTCTCGACGAGCCAACACGCAACATAGTGGCCATCTCCGTAGTCCTTGAAGATGGGTTCCTCTCTGTCGCACGTGCCCTTAATCGCATACTCACACCGCGGATGGAAGCGGCAGCCGGCGGGTGGGTTGATGGGGCTGGGGACATCACCTTCCAAGATGATGCGATCTCGCGACCCGGCCTTTCTCGGATCGGCAATCGGAATGGCCGACATCAGAGCCTGCGTGTAAGGGTGCAGCGGGTTCTCGAAGATCTCGTCGCGCGATGCAAGCTCTGCCATCTTCCCCAGATACATCACGGCTACACGCGTGCTGATATGCTCCACCACGCTCAAGTTGTGGGCAACAAATAGGTAGGTCAGTCCCAGCTGTTCCTGAAGATCCATCAGGATGTTGAGGACCTGGGCCTGAACCGAGACGTCCAGAGCCGAGACCGGTTCATCAGCGACGATGAACTTGGGGTCCAGCGCCAGCGCGCGTGCAATCCCGATGCGCTGCCGCTGCCCACCCGAGAACTCGTGGGGAAAGCGCTTGGCGTGGAAGTCCTCCATGTTCACCATTCGCAGCAGGTTGATCACGCGTTCCCAGCGTTCCTGCGGCGTTCCGACCCGGTGGACAACCAGGCCTTCCATAATGCTTTCGCCTACAGGCATACGAGGGTCCAGCGAGGAGAACGGATCCTGGAAGATGATCTGCATCTCCCTGCGGATCTCCTTCATCTCCTGGTGGCGCATTGCAAAGAGGTCCTGGCCTTCGAAATAGACATGTCCGTCGGTCTGCGGTGTCAGGCGCAGCAAGGTGCGTCCTACCGTGGTCTTGCCACAGCCCGATTCCCCTACCAATCCGAGGGTCTCGCCGCGCTTGATGGTGAAGCTTACGCCGTCAACTGCCTTGACGTTTGCCGTCACACGCTGCAGGAGCCCGCTGCGGACCGGGAAGTACTTGACCAGATTCTCGACGACCACGAGATCGTCATCTGTCTCTTTGATTGTCCTGACTTCAGCCATCAGTCCTTCCCCTCACGTTGAAGTTGTTCGTAAAGCCAGCAGCGAACCCTATGACCGGGCTTGTACTCGATCAGACTCGGCTCTTGTTCGGTGCAGATGTGTAGATTGTTCTCCAGCCGGGGTCGACAACGCGGGGCAAACTTGCAGCCAGGGGGGAGGTCGATGAGGTTGGGAACGGAGCCCGGAATGGTATCCAGCCGATCTTTGACGACGCCCATCACCGGAATCGAGGCCAGGAGCCCGCGGGCATAGGGGTGTAAGGGTTCGTCAAAGAGGGTGTTGACATCAGCTTGCTCAACGATACGCCCGGCGTACATCACCGAGACACGTGAGGCCATCTCGGCGACAACGCCCATGTCGTGGGTGATCAAGATGATCGATGTGCCAAGCTTGGCCTGCAGGCCGCGCATCAGATCCAGGATCTGCGCCTGAATCGTCACATCAAGGGCCGTTGTCGGCTCATCGGCGATCAGCAGCTCCGGCTCACAAGCCAGCGCCATCGCGATCATCACGCGCTGCGCCATACCTCCCGAAAGCTCGTGTGGGAAGGCCTTCACGCGCTTTTCAGGCTCTGGAATGCCTACTGTGCGCAGCAGTTCCACGGCCTGTTCCCAGCCCTGCTTTTTATCGGTCCCACGATGGATTTCCAGTACCTCCGATATCTGATCGCCGACACGGAAGACCGGATTCAGACACGAGGTCGGCTGCTGGAAGATCATCGAGATTCGGTCGCCGCGCATCAGGCGCATCTCGGATTCGGACATATCGAGCAGGTTACGTTCGTTGAAATCGATTTCCCCATCCACGATCTTGCCCGGAATGCCCACCAACTGCATGATGGAGAAGGAGGTCACGCTCTTGCCGCAGCCTGACTCTCCCACGATGGCGACGATCTCGCCGCGCCTTACATCGAAGTCGACGCCATCTACAGCTTTGACCACGCCATCCTCGGTATAGAAGTACGTTTTGAGCCCACGTACATCCAGAATTGTATCTTGGGCAGTTCTTGTTTCCACGTTAGCTCCTCCTGGATTACAGCTTCAGGCGCGGATCAAGTGCATCGCGCATGCCATCGCCCACGTAGTTGAATGCAAGCGACGCGAGGAAGATGGCCATGCCAGGGTAGAAGACTTTCCCAGGCTGGCCCAACAGCCCTGCCTGCGCGGCCTGCAGCATATTGCCCCAGGTTGGTATCGGAGGCTGGACACCAGCGCTACTTCGCCTTCTACAATGACGAACGGCCGCATCAGAGCCTGAACTACGCTGTTCCTGGAAAGGTTCAACGAGGTATGGTACCCTTGGTCTGTTAAGATGGAACCCTCACTTATTCAGCGCCTCTCGTGCTCCAACATGCGGGGGGTCACCCAAAGCTGATCCGCCCCACATCCAGAGGCGCGGCTAGCCAGCGGCGCCCTAATTCCACTTATGTTCCTGCCAAAAGCGACCAACCCTCAGGTCACTCCGGACTACATATCCAGATCCAGTGTCTCAACATTCCACATCTCCGAGTCTTCCGTCGGGTCCATCACGAACCCCTTAACCTCGGGACGGATAGCCGCAAGCTTAAGTTGCAGGAAGAGGGGGATAACTGGGAGTTGCTCAGAGAAGATGCGCTGGGCCTCTTTGTGTCCCTCGACGTAGTCCTCAGTTCCGGGCAATGCAGTGATTGCGCGCATACACTGCTCGTTGTAAGGAGCGTAGTCAAAACCGGTGTTGTTGGCACCGTCCCAACCGTTTTCCTCGTTTGGCGTTTCCGAACCCAAGTAGTATTCGCAGGGAGACAGCACATCGGTCGGCCAGCCGAAGGAACCCATGTCAAAGCGCCGACTGAAGAGCGGGCCTTCAGGACCTTCGGCGTAGTACTCGGCAGTCGGCAGATTCTCAAGATTTACCTTGACGCCACAGTCAGCCAGGTTCTGCTGAAAGCTTTGCATGTATTGTTCGCGCATCGGTTTCTTGGTGGACTGCCACTTGAACTCAAGCAGCGTGCCGTCGGGTATTCCCTCAACACCATTGGCCTCGCGAACGCCATCATCGTCGCTGTCAACCCAGCCGACTTCCTCAAGCAGGGCCATGCCAGCTTCGGGGTCGTAGGGCCAGCGGGTTAGCCCGTCGGCGTAAAGCGGGTGCTCGGGAGGGTTGTAGGAATCGATCACGATCGAGCGACCGTAGAGGACGGTGTCGACCACATTCTGGCGGTCGAGACACATGGCAATGGCATGGCGGACGCGAACGTCCTCGAAGAAGTCGGGGCGGTCGTAGTCGGGGGCAGGGTTGATGCAGAAGTCCACGTGTTCCCAAATTCCAGTGGTCGCGAAGACGGGCTTGACAACACCCTCCTGCTCGAGCTTGAGCAGCAGTTCAGCCTGATCATCCAGAAATCCGTCCTGGGTGGCGATATCGCACTCACCCGAGATCAACTGCGCCACAGCAGCGTTGGGATCAGGCACGAAGCGGAAGATGACGGTGTCGAGATAGGGAAGCCCCTCGTCCGCGCGGAAGTAGTTGGCGTTCTTCTCAACGGTGATGTGATCACCCTCAGCCCACTCGGTAATGACAAAAGGCCCCCAGCCCACAGGCATGCGGGAGCTTTGCTCAGCCTCAAGCAGGTCAGCCGCGCTGTAGCCCAGTTCGTCCTGCCACAGCTTGCGGGGGAAGGGCTGCCAGAAGTTGAGGAAGTAGGTGCTGTCGATGTAGCCCGGGAGACCGGTCCACACAGTTTGCATGTTGCTGGTTGCCTCGTACGAGGCAGTGCGATTTACAGTGAACTTTACGACGGGCGTGTCAGGGTCGGCGTTCAACTCGAACCCATAGACTGAGTCGTCAGCGATCAGAGGATCGCCGTTGGACCACACTAAACCTTCAAGCATCTCAAATGTGGCGACCATTTGATCCATCTCGATAGGCTCGCCGGTGAACTCAATGGCACAGTCCGAGCTACGACAGCCGGCGGGGCGAACGATCGCGCCTGCATCGAGCTCAAAAGGGTCGCCGGCGTCGTCGACAACGATGTCGCCTGCTTGGACGGTCACTGCGTTGATAGCGGCGTCCCCGTCATTGAGGCTGGGGAGCTTCTTCAGGATCACTGGCTGGTATGCGTAGTTGCGGCTGTCGATCGGGCCATCATAGACTGCTTGCTGAATGTGAGCCGCTGCCGCCCTGGAGCCACCGTAGGTGTAGAGGGTGTCGGGTTCCTCGCTGATGCAGACTACCAGCGTTCTATGGGCGACAGGTGCTTCTGGCTCAAATGTCGGGGTATCCTCTTTCATGACCTCGACGGTTTTTTCAACCTCAACGATCCTCTCAACCACGACGGTCTCGACAATCGTCACGGGGGTGCTTGGTACGCAAGCCTCAAGCACAATGCCCAGCGCCATTAGGGCTCCGAGCAACACCGATGGTTTCCTAACCATACTGATCTCCTCCTCCTTCAACCACGCAAGCCCTATTCTAAGGTCAATTATACGCTAAGTTGCCCGTCACACAATGACGCGCGCTTCCTGTCACGTGAGGTGTTGGCGGAAGTGGTGCGGCTCACCCAAATGACAAAGCTCCTCAGGGACAAGATGAGCGTGGATGAAACCCAGCATCTACGGCGGATGCAGAAGCGTTACTACCGACAGGCCGACCGACCGGCCAAGAAAGCGCGGTTGGCTGAGATGGGGGCCTATAGAGGGATGCACCGCAAGTCGATCATCCGCCACTTGGATGGCCCCACGGAACGCCAGCCACACCGTCACGAGCGAGGCGCGGTATATGGCCCTGAATCTGGCGCAGCCCGCGCGGTGATCTGGGAAGCCGCCGACTGTGTGTGTCTAGAACACTATCTGACCATCTATAGGCCCGTTACTCTCTCGTTAACACTACCTATTGGTTCAAATGACCCACCGTGATAGGATGATCGAAGCAATCACGGAGGGAACATGGAACAAGATGCTATTGAACGTTTGCAGGCGAAGTCGCCAGAGGAAGCCATCATTGAGCAGA
>Ga0114918_10000362_pt1 | contig 39484 bp, 53 predicted proteins | sample LantaG_FD_87015 | JGI IMG/M metagenome (GOLD analysis project Ga0114918, IMG submission 87015) | Deep subsurface microbial communities from Baltic Sea to uncover new lineages of life (NeLLi) - Landsort_02402 metaG | ecosystem: Environmental > Aquatic > Marine > Oceanic > Sediment | place...
GCAAGAGGTATCTCATTTCGATTCCTTCTCTCTTCTCATCGCTTCTGTGACGAGGGTTCGGAGTACCATATCCACAAACAAAGCAAAACAACTCAACTTAGCTAACATGATGTTCCTTTCGAAGATGTCCATTACTACTCCAAGTCTTCCAAGTCTTTATGATATAGATTAATGTCATCACCATCTTCAAAAGCCAATTCATATTCACCCTCGGCAAGTTTTTGTGCTGCCGCTAATTGGTCTTCGCAAAACTTGACGATAGCTTGCTTAGTAATCTTGTCGCGAGCTATTGCTTGTCCGTGAGCAGAAGCGCCCGGATTAAGGGCTAATACACCTTTACTATAGGGAATGGTCATAGCTGCGCCAACGCCTCCATTACGGTGCCATTTTCGGGGATCTGCATCCTACCGACGAACTCGCTTTTTCCTTCACTAATCATCGGTCCCGTGTATATTGATAATGCATCTGCTCCTATTGTGTAGTAGGCATGCCAGCCTTCTTTCTTATGGACGAATAGTAATTGACCAGACCACTCAGAGGATTGTTGTTCCCAGGTGGAACTACTCTTCTGGGGCATCTAACAACGCTCCTGATCCCGATAGGTGTTCCGCAACCTCATATGCACCGGAATCACGCGCCTCGGCTATGGCTATTTTAATTCTAAGCAGCTTTTGTTCCCGAACTCGCTGCGCCACATAGTCTTGAATATAAGAATCTGAACCGTCGGCGCAATGAATAAGACACCAACCAGTACCACTCGGATTATCTTCTAGTTCACACTTCGCTTCAGTTAATGTAGCGCCCAATAGGAGATCTTTTGCAGCAAGGGTTTCCACAAGAAAACCGTCAGCTTGAATCTCTGCATTAGCATCATCTACTGCATCAAAGCAAATTTCTAGTGTTGCGCGATACTTAGGCATCTAGTTCTTTCTGATTGCTGAAGTCATTAGGTTTGTTCTCCTGCTTGCGTAATCATTGCTTCTCGTTCCATATCACCATCCGCGTAGAGACATTGTAATGGAGTCAGGGGTGAATCTGAATAGCGAGGCAGGCCCCGATAGGCAAGTGCATGAAATACATCGTGAAGATCTGAATGGAGGTTATTCATAAGCTGGATATGGTCCTCCCATGTCGCAAAATCTTTCTCGGGAGCGTTGGGAGGTAGGTTATATACGGCGCAGCGAAGGATTATCCGATGAATTGCAACTCTTAAATCGGAAGGAAAGTCCGGCTGCATGGCACAAATAGTTACATCGAATACAATCTTATCTTCAATATTCTTGATTGTGTCGTACTTATTTGGATCACTTTTTAAGGCGGTTACTGAAGAGAATACCGCATCAAAGTAAGATGTCATTTAATCTCCATCAATTTATACTCACATCTAAGCGATTACATATCTTGGTTGCTAGGTCCACGATAGTGTCCTTCTCCGTTACCGGCGCTCCTACCAAAGATGTCAATCTGATTAATATATCCGTTTTGCTTGTCTCATCTTCAAAGGCCGTAAAGTCCCAGACACGAGACTCATCTGTTAGCAAAACATCTTCTGGTTCGAATCCTAAAACCCGCAATAGCAAGATGACGGCTGTATCTAGAGCGTCTATCTCCTTATGCGGCGCCAACTTGAAGTTTGCCATGTAACTGCTCCAACCAGTCATAGATTTCCTGATCGGGCCGATCAAGATCTCCAAAATGTTTATATGCCTTAGTTCGGCAGCGAGGACAAATACGCCTTGTGTAACGTAAAGGCCGTCTAGCCGTGTGCCAGGTATTTCCACAAAAAGAACATGTGACTTTTTGTCGAGGAAAAAGCGTGTCTTTGGCCTCCTGCACCTGCTGAGCCGGAGTCAGCAACACCCCCGTACGTATTATTTGCTTTTCCACCCGTTGAGCGCAGCGTACGCACATTCCATATTTTTGGTGCGGACGTTTGTCCGTACCACAAGCGGAACAGCGTAAGAACATATGACGAGTGTCCCCAATAATAGAAGATCCCCAGCGAGTGTCCCACTTCTTGAGGAATTTGATAATCTGCTCAACCTCGCCAATCAAATACGTCTTATTCCCTACCACAGGTTGGTGCATATTCAATTGTGTAATAGCTAATCTAATAGTATCCTGCGCAAAGCCAGTTTCTTTTTCTATCTTATGTACCGTCTTGCCCGTAATTAGTGTATGAGAACAGCCCATACGAGTCAGCTGACTGTAGATCGCTTTAGATGTACGCTTTAACTTCTTTCCTATGTATCGAGTACTTTTATAACCAGCATAATATTCCAATCGATATAATTCTTCAGTAGTGTAGCTTCTTCCTCCCAACTAGTTTCTCCCTCGTAGCTGATGAGATCGACTTTGAATAAAGTCGTTATACACACGTCGTTGAAGTTTTCTGTTCTTATTTAACCGTCTTTGTATATTAGTGGGTAAATGATATTTTTGAACAGTCACGTTATTAACGAAGTAGTAAGGGACCAATTTATAGAAGCCATGCTTACACCACCGGACCTCTTGTCCCAGGCATTTTTGATATTCTATTGTTTCTGTCTTAACAAGTAAACAAAGATCACATTGCCAAATAATAGCTTTTGGGGCGCTGACTCTTTTTGTCCAGGCATGTCTACGCGCTAAGACACAGTGAGGCTCTCCCTGTTTTGGAGTTAGCCTATAGAAGTAATTATTCATCCTTCTTCGGAGAGGAAGCAATCTTCAGCAGTCCCCTTTTCTGATTAACTTTCGCTTGCTCCTGACGCTTCTTACGCTTCTTACGCTTATCTCGTTTTTTCAAGATGTTTCCTTTACATGTTTTGGTGGTAGCGAAACTCGTTTAATTTCCTCTTGTTCGTCGTCATATAATACCATAATGTTATTGGGGTATAGCTCGTAAACAGTATACCAAGCATCAATAATACTCTGGAGAGGTTCTATCGGCATTTCCTCTCCAAATAAAAGCGGCCATGCTGCGCAAGGATTGTGTACTCCTTTATTATTGCCTAGGCCGTCCCAATCATCATACCACAAAGATTCACCACAATTAAAGGCTGTGAGGAGTGTTTCAGGACTATGTCTACTAGGTACTCCTACAGACCAATCTGTCATTCTGCACTACTATTCGCAGCATGAGACATGCTTTCTCCTTTTTTACGAATCATGAATGATATAATACTTCGCTTGATAACGCACGGATTTATAGGAAGTATTATCCATTAATTCCATACTATCCCGCGCACTCTCTGCTCCTTGATAAGTGGAATATGGACCATATGCAGGTTGAGGTAATACCTGCACTTCCTCACAAGGGAATTCTCGCTCCCAATCTTCCCAGGTACTCATAGTTCTCGTGCCTTTCGTCGCGCTATTTGTCGAACCCTGACCACAGGATCTTCAAGCGCTTTAATCTCCATGGTACGCTCAATCATTTCCATTAATCGCGTTTCGTCAATCCCCGTATCTATATGTTGACCTTCGAGGTCAACAAAGATTGCCTTGGGCACAATACGTTCTACAATTTCAGTCTGGGTTCGTAAAATCTCTACTGTGCGAATTTCCGGGACCATCAGGGGAGGACTTCCCTCGACATGCAGATCTACGGAAAAGATCAATGGTCCCTCACATATCCATGAATTTGCAATCATCAACTTCCCAGCGAAGTGCTTTCCTATATTGGCCAGTACTTCTTCGGGAAGACCCACAAGCTTAAGCTCTTTTTCTTGTGTGCCCCAGCATCCTTGTATATGTTGGACCCATTGGCCAGTTCCTCTTATTCTGATAACTAAATCTATCTCATGTCCCACAAAGCGTTGCAAATCACGCCGTAGCTCCGCCAGATTCTTGGCAGGATCCTGTGTGTATTTCTGTGCCTTCCAGGCTTGGTAATAGCGAATATCCTCTTGTGGAGGTAAATCAATTACATGCGATTCAGCTATCTGCGCGTAATCGTCCCGTTGCTCTCGCAAGGTAGCAACTTGTTCTTCTAATACTTCAGTATGAGAACGCAGCTGGCCGGTATCTGCCTCAGCTTGCTGCACCCGAGTTTCTAATCTACGCCGAGCCAAGCGATCGGGGATAGCTCGCGCCTTGCCTGCGCAGTATCCCACGATGCCTCCACCCATTAATCCAACGGCTAGTAACGCTACGCATGCTATTAAGGTGCCCATGTTCTCCTCATCCTACGTAGATTACGATTCCTCCTTAGCTTCATCATATCCTTCATTGTAGCCCTCATCATGGCCTTCTTGTTTGGCCTCTTCAAGGCACTTTTCGCAAGGACCAACATGAATAGAATTACCATCGACATTTGTAATTCCACAAAGACCATTACCACATTCGTCGCACCTCACCTCGAAATCAACATCAACTTCTGCTTTCATTGTAGGCATAAGTTATAGCTTCCTATGTCTGCGAGAGCCAGGGCTCTCCCGGTCCCCGATCACGAATTTTACGAACGGTTCCCAGCAAAGTTGCGAATTCCTCACCATGTTCCCAGACGTCCTGAGAAACCCTCAAGGCATTGGGATGCGAGTAGTCTCTATTCCAAGGCTGGTCCGGCAGCAGTACCAATCCACGGGGACGGGAGTCCAACCAACCTTCGACATATTCCGGCCAATCATCCACCAGAATCTTGCCGTAGACCATACTCTTGTTTCGAGTGATAGTGACGTTGGCGTCCTCTCCCAGATGCATCATACACCAATTGAACTTTTCGGTCCAGGCGTTGGGAGTATTGAACGGCCCCTTCGTCAGCACATGCATCTCGAAGCCAGCATCTTTTAGTAGTTTGTACAGGAACAATCCCAAAGGAATGGGCGGAAGATTCTCCCACCAGCCAGACTGCCGTTTGATCAAACGCCGGCGCTCTAGGATATGTTTGGGCAGGTTCGGTCCCGATGGAGGAAATTTCTCTTCATTAGGACCACGAAGCTGTGCCAAATCTCGGGCCATTGCGAGATCAAAATCTGCACATGTTCCATCCAAGTCAAATAATGCGATATTACTTTCCATGGCGTTCTCTCCTCTGACTACCCTCGATGATGTTCCTTAATCCAAGAGCTTGTTTCCAGGTTAAGAATCCTCTAAATTTACTTTGAATGGAAGTTGCAAAACGATTATTCGGCCAGTAATGTAATGCTTCTGCTATTAACTCCCGTGCATCATCCCCTGTCACCTTGTCCGTGCTGGGATGATCTTCGGATTCATCATGTAACCGCTGAAACTCTTCCCACCAGACGCGAATATCTTCTGGGTTGGCACTTGATACCAAATGATCCCATGAAGGATTACCTGCCATGTTGTATGATCCGAATAAAACAAGGGCTTCATCAATAATCAAGAATTTATGGTGCATGCGCACACCTTTTGCACAATTGATCCAACGGAACCAGTTAGGATCATAGCGCGAAGGTGACACACCTGGAATGACTGAATCGCAGATAATCTCGATGGGATACACGCCATCATAGAATTTGTTGTATAGCAATTCTAGTAATTGTTTGTTGGGAGGCAAGTACAATGCTCCTTGGATTGATGTAGTTGCCCTACTAACTGCTCTGAATACCAGTTCCTCTAAATTATGTTGGCTGGCTAAATAGATTGTCATTGTTCCGCCGAATCTAGGAAGGTAAAGTCATGTTGGGATAATGCATGCCCCTCCACTTCCAGTTTTGTTCTAGAAACAACTTCCCATTCAGACAAAATATCACTGACGGTCAGTGTTGCCCAAGGAGTTTTACGAGATAGAATGGGACAGTGCACAATAATGTCCGGATCCTCATTGTCAAGACTGAATCCCTGCCCGTAGCCCCGACGATTCACTGGACGAAAAATCAGGGAGGGCCTGCGCCGTGCACTTAATAGCACTTCTTGTAATGTCATAGTAAATCGTCCTCGAAGCGGCGATCCAATTCAGTAATATCATCGTCACTCAACGTATGCCGAAAGGCTCTTACTCTCTGAAGTAAGAAACCAAAGACGGCTCCGTCGTAGTAAGCTCCCAAATGTAATCGCTTGGCTTTGGTCTCGAATCCCTTCATTGCATCCTCAGTCATCATGGCGTAAGACTCGCCGTACGATTTAGCCATTGCGTGCAGCACCGACTGCCACTGAGCCTTTGTAGGCTTCTTAACCTTCATTTTTCCTCTCGAATCCTGGGCAAGGTTTTGTTTCTTGTGGGGGCATACTTCCATTTTCTGCGGAAGCACGCATGCACCAAAGATTAATCTGTCTATGTAGTTTAATTGAAGAAAAGTCATTCCAGTTAGTTAGTTCTAAATGATTACAATAAGAATAATTATCAGCCTCTATTTGGTTATGTAAACAATTCCAACAATTTTTATCCCTCATTTTCGTTACCTCTGTTTCAGATGAGTTTGGTTGTAAAATGTGGGGTGGGCCCTGAGAACTGGGCCCACCCCTCAATACAAAGGCGCCCCCGCTACTTAAGCGAGATCAGTCGCTTCTCCCAGAAGAGACCAGTACCAGGCCAACCAATCGTTATTTTTAAGCCATGCTTGCTAATATTGAATTTTAATCCAGGCGGCCCAATTGTCAATGAATTGATACCATGCCCCGTTATGTTGAGATAAAGGAAGCCTGGAATAATCGTGCCCCTGCGGCGAAAACGCCAGCCCATCTAGGCGATGATCCCCTGCGTCTTGGCCTTGCTCAGCCAATCGGGGAACTCCACCAGCATCTTGTCGAAGAGCTCGCCATCATCCATCCCTTCGATGCCCATGCCGGCGTCAAAGAAGTTGGCATTGTCAATGACACGACCCTCCATCGTGTCCAGCATCTCCAGGAAGTTCTTGCGGGCGGAACCGATGCCCACGAACTGCCAGAAGATGGGATGCTTGGCCGCGTCGATGATGACCTGCTTGGTCTTCGGCTTGTCGTAGTTGTCACCATCCGTGAAGAACGCCACGTAGCCGGGATCACCGGGCTCCGAGGTGTACTTTTTGACGACCATCTCCATCACGGGGGCGTAGTCCGTCGCACCCCAGAGATCATCGTGTGCCTTGATGATTCGATCGACGGCTCCCTCGAAGTTGGCTTCCGTCAGCTCGCCGATGTAGCGACGCTTGCTCCCGTTCGAGAAGAGGAACATATCCACGGCACCGTTGTCGTCGAAGGTCACTCCCAACGCCAGCATCCGCTCCACGATCTTCTGCACTATGCCGGACTGGTACAGACTCTGCATCGAACCCGAGATGTCGAGCACGGCCGCAACGCGCGCCTTCTGACCGCTCAAGCCTTTCATGCCGGCGGCGAAGCCAGCCTTGCCCTTAATCGCGGTGAACCGCGCCTTGGCCTCGATGCTGATGCCTCCCGTGGGCGGAGCGATCGTTGCACCAGAACTCGAACTATCATCCTTCTTCTTGCTGAAAAGTCCCATCTTCGTTCTCCTACAACTGCACTTTACGGGGCTGTTTATCCTTGTAGACCCGTTGCAGTTTTGTTGTTCCTTGATGTGTGATCCAGTAATTCAAATTCTTCATTATTTCCGATACCTGGAATCGTGCACCAGGATCATCAGTTTGCGTGAATCTTATTTGAATGGTTAGCACATAATCCCCCGTTGGTTCGCTCATTTAGTTTTCCCTTCATGGAGCCAAACTAGTCTTGGTATAATTTCTGCGTCGTTATAGTTAGCCCGTAAAGCTCGTGCTTGTGAAAAATGATGATTCCATTTATGCTTGGATACATTGAAACGAAGTTGACGCATAGTATAGTATTGTCTACCAATAGATATCCTAGCATGAGTCGCGCGACTACCCGAAGGACATCTATCATAGACTATAGTTCCCATATCCAAATACTCATGCCGCCCTAGTAGCACAATTCGTTGTCGTAGATTGTAACTAAAAATGAAGTAGTTATCCCTTTGAGGACTGCCTATGACGTCTACCCACTTAAGAGACCAGGAACAAACAGGGCGTCTAGTTTGGAGATAATTCGCCCAACGAGTCTTTTCCATTTTAGCTGACCAGAAACAGTATACATCGCAATCAAATTGTAAACCATACTGCTCTAGCCAGGCTAAATCCTTTAACGTTGCCAAATACACCTTGGGCCCTCGCACCAACTTAATCATTGTGCAAGGGCCCTTGATTATAGTATCACGTCTTCTTCGTGGAAGAACTATTTGCTCTTCTTTGTATGGGATTTGAGCTAGATAGAGAAGTCTGTAGAGCGCGAGTTCTCGCTCGTGGACTCGTTTTCCCACGCGAAAATCCATTCGGTGGTACAATAAGGACAACTAACTACTCCGCCACGTTTCCTCCAGATTCTAGTTCCACAACGGCATTCTACATGTTTGGCTTCTCGTGGTGCGCGTACCGGATGTTGTTTCATGACTTACTCCTCATCGATATACTCTACTATGTCGCATAAGATATTCATAAACTAAGAGAGGTACGAGACCCGTATAAGACTTGCCGATCCTAATCCTCTCTCGAATTAGACTGCTACTAATCTGAGGCATTTCCATTGGAAGAATATTGAACTCTGTAAGATCTAAATCTACTCGTTGGACAGAATCATAGGAGCAAGGATAACCACTGCGAATAGTAACTATGAAGGGAAGCATCTTTGAGAGCTCATTCCACAGATGCCAGTCAGGCAAATCCTTAACAATATCACTACCCAACATCCACGAAAACTCGAAATGTGGATATAATTTCTGTAATCTAGTTACGGTTTCGGCGGTATAGGAGATATGCCCCTGATCCACCGTGCTAATGTGAATATTAGCCATGCCATGCAATGCTTGCGCACACATGCCAAGTCTCCGCTCATAACCTGTCAGATTCTTACCTGAAGGATGCTCTCCACAAGGCACCCACCAAACCTCATCAATAGTTGTCGCTTGTAAAACATACAAGCTAGCAAATAGATGACCCATGTGTGGTGGATCGAAACTTCCACCTAATAGTGCTACATTCACTTTCTCCTCCTGCAATTTTTCCAGAGATCAAACTGAATAGCTTCGGGAATAGGGCGAATACAAGATGAGTAAAATAGTCGTAGTCCTTTATAAGCAACGCGCGCGCGAATACGTTGATAGCAGTCATGTAACTTTATTACATTGGGCTTGGTCTTGCAATACTGGCAGTTGACTCCCTCCCAAACATAGAACCATTCCAAACTCTCCGCCACTACGTCGTTGGTTCCTTGGCGGACTAGATACAGTACTTCGTCGACTTGTGCTGGGAAAAGGGTCATCACCTGCTTGTGTGTCGTCGCGGTGATATGCATCGATCCGGATCGCCTCGATTGTTGGTGAAAGATACTTAGCTAGACCAAAAGACTTTATAAGTCGCAGCTCTCGGCCTATCTGGTGACAGGTTCTACAATAATCTTAACATCACAATCCTTAAGTTGAGATAGCATGTTAGCGGTGCCCTTTGATCCCTCTGCTAGAAACGCAATTGCTCCGCGTTTTGCAAACTGTAGGAGACGTTCTTTCATCTCCTTGTTTCGGATGGGACCGGCGGCTCTACCAAACTTTGACCATTGTGCAGGGAAGCCCTCATAGGGCAAATTATTATCCTGCGAGTATCGTTTGGCCAAAGTATCGGCGCCGGGAGCCTCTCCCGAAATGATGGTATCATTGGGTTCCACATGCTTAGTAGCAATGTAGCAAAAATGGTCGTAGTCCGAATAGTGGCGATCGCCACAAATTAACCAGGCGGTCATCGGTACCTCGACTTATGTTTTGATGGAATCTTTTTACCTCTACCATTAGCAGGGCAACCTATCCACCAATCGATAATTTTATCATCTAATGAAATACTTGTGACTTTGAATCCCTTTGATTGTAAAAGACGTGTCACCCTGGGGATGCCGCGATACTTAGGAGCAATCGCCCGTTCTTCAATCTCAACATTGAAGATATGTCCTTTAGGCATACGTTCCCCTACGGGTACGTTAAGCCACGTCTCATTTTCTAAATTATGCAATAAATTACATAGCTCAATATGTCCAATGCGATAATGTTTATCGGCATATATTACATTACTGCCCCCGGCGGGATGTCGATACTTTCGAAATAGTAGTAACTGTCCTTTGTGATTCTGGAATAGAATCGCTGAGTTATAGAATACATCATTAAATCTACTCAACTTAGCAGCATGATGTTCTTTTATTATCATCCAACCACAGGACAAGATAATAGGAACATGGATTCCTTGATACGTATATTTTCGGCTAGCTTCTTCAGAATCGTAATTGATCCTGAAGATTCGTCCGGATGATTTAGGTAGCTTTCGTTTTTGGGCCATTTAGTAGTGCTTGCCATATCTCGGGTATAGGACGGCCCTTACCAGCTTCCCTTTTTAGATAGTCAGTAAAATCGGGACTTTCTGCAGGAGGAGAACTAAAATGAAAGTGTTCTCCAAGTCCACAAGTTTCTAGACTCATCATTAGCTTCATACAAGCGAAGCATTTACCGCAGCGGTGCTCCGTAGGATGATAGCAAGTTGTAGTTTCGTCAAGGACTTCAAGCACGAAGTCTTGAGGATAGTTCTGTAAGAACCATTCAATGCTCTTGGCTTTGGAAATATGTAGGAAGGGTGACGTCACTCTGCGGTAACCCTTACCCGAACATAGACCGGACATTTCCGCATAGAATCGACGATTCTTATCTGTAGCAGCATTGGGACCATCATCAATCTTTCGATAGTTAGCCACAATCCAAACCTCCTTGCCGAAGCCAGCGGCGATCGAACTAATCAACGCATTTCGCATGGGAATAATATAACCCAGGCCCATCATATTCGGAGTGATCCATCCCTCTTTGGAGGATCGAGTCCCCGACATATGAATAAATCTTGTGCGATAACAATCAATCCCAGCAGCCAAGAAAGTGTCACGTAACGAATTGAATGCTTTATTCTCTTTGTATGTGTAGGGTGCTCCATAATTAACTTGGACCATTGCCATCCGACGCACACCGTATTTCTTGAGTGCCCAGAAAGCAGCAATTGTACTATCGATACCAGCACCATAGCCAAGGACTACTTCGTACGGATCAATAATCTCCTGCACTACAGTGGGTTCTTTTCCCGAAGCGCGAGAATGTAACCGTTTGACTTCCAGTGTAGGAAAGTATTTTGCGTAATCTTCTTCTAAATACACTTCGAACTCTTGTGGCAGGGAGCAAGAATTAACTTGCCACTTAACGAAGTCAACCCATTCTCTTTTGGGAACGGCCAAAGAATTGCGATATCCTATAAGACTATGTCGCATTGCATGATGCATTGTGGCAATCAATAAGTGATCAAACATATCCCACTCCTTGTTTCATTTCAACACAATCTTCTTAGTTGCTATTTCTCTAAAGTTATTCCAGCCAGCCCATCCACCAGTATCCAATAGAATACACTCCATAAGTTGGCGCTTGACTTGCTTCAGTATGCCCTTTTCGCAACCAAACTCATCATCCGTTAAGACGATGACCCGTTGAATTTCGGGATGCAGTAAAATATGCTTCATTGCACAATCATTTGTTCCACCTGTCGAGAAATAGAAGGGCTGATCTAGATCTGCCTTAATAACAAGTGTACTGAAGTTGTATAACTCTTCAACATAGCCACGTAATACCGAAATAGCGTGATGAATCAAACCCAAGTAGCTGTACATGGAACCACTGACATCTATATAGAAATAATACTTCGGAGGCTCGGCTAGCGTCATGCCTATACGCCAAGTCGTAGGAATATAGCCACAGGCCAAGGTAAAGGCATCTCGGCGATTGATGGTGTCGGGAGGGAAAGGACTAGAACCAAGCACCATAGGATCACCGGAACTTCGGGCTAGAACATCCCCCACCATTTCACCAATCTTATTCATATTGTAATCGAGTTTGCCTTTGGGCATCGCATAATATCGACTGTAGTTATAATCTAAGTTTAAGGAATCATCGTCCACAGCAAGACGATCTGCTTCTTGCTGCTCTGATATTGTAGGAAAACGTTTACCGGGAATCTCTCTTCCACCGTCGTAGTCTCCACCCGTGCCATCTTCAGACTTACGAGAGACCCCCGGCTGATTCGGATCTTTTATAGCGCCAGTTCCTTCAATGTCATCCAGTTCTTCTATGAATTCGCCAGGATTCTCCCAATCATCCTCTTCGAATTCATCACTGAGATCGAAGTCCTCTTCCTCAGACTCTTTATTGGCATCCCCTTCCTCAGAATCGTCTTCCTCAGAATCGTCTTCCTCAGAATCATCTTCCTCAGAATCATCTTCCTCAGAATCGTCCTTTGACTCTGAACAGGGACTGTCATTCTCACCAGCTTCTTTCGATTCTTCTGATTCTTTCGATTCTTTCGATTCTTCTGATTCTTTTGATTCTTCTGATTCTTCTGATTCTTCTTTGGGGCCGCCACCAGTTGAATTTTTATTCTTTGGGGGTTCGGGTCCATCTGAGACTCCTAATGGCTTATCCACACCATCTTCTGTGGTTTCATCCGAATCCTCACCCCCAGCGTCGCCAGCATCTCCAGGTATCGCTTGCTCTTTCTGCTTTTTCTTTTTCTTTTTCTTTTTAGAAGGTTGGCCTTTTGCTTGTGGTTGCTGTGGAGGAGCTGCACCGATTATCGCAGAAGGAATTTTAACAATACTAATATTGGCATTCAGCCAATTACCAAAAGATATCATCCACTCTGTATAGTTATTGCCGTAGTGACGCCATTTGTTACGTGGGTCCCAGTTTAGAGAAGTAGGAACTTGCTGAGCTACCCAGGAATCTTTATACATTGCTCGGTAATAGCCATAGACATCCTGGCCCGAAGAGAATCCTCCAGAAGTATCTAGTGTTTGCTTGACCGCATCAATATTAGCCGTCAGGAATACTGTTAGTCCACTAGTATCATTAGCATAAAAACGTTCGGGAAGTAATGACTGAATACGAAGACGCCCATTAGCATTAATAAAAGCATCCTCCGCCAGATTAAACAGTTCCGGTCCCAGTTGTCGATACACTGTAGCCAAACGACGACGGAGATGATAATTACCTTTGCGATAAATCTTATCAATTAATAGGTGGTCTCGTTCATGCCTTAGTAGAAAGAGTATATCATCAAGGGATTCTACATTATCGTAGAAGAACTTGGCGCCAATGACTACTAATCCTGTGCGTATTTTGATTAAAGCCGTAGGTACTTTTGAAGAGAAGATGACTCTGCGTAGGTGGTAGATCAGCTTGGGAGAACTGTTCTTTCCATATAGACTTTGCCAATGTACCATTGTTTCAGGAGCAAACAACAATGCATATAGCTCATCTGCGGCATCAACCATTCTCTTTTCTATTAGGGCCTCTTTAATAAAAGCTATCATATCAAGCTGATTTCAGTAGATCGACATCCGCACCCACTGCCTCTGCAATACGTGCGGCGTATTCTTTGGATACAAAATCAAATGTAGGGTTAACAATTATTCGACGCAACGTAGTTTTAACATTGCGATCATAATTTCGCAACCAAAAGACACCTTCTTTAGCATAATCTTCCCAAGGAGAAGTATTGACGTCTCGACGTGTTACAATCAAGATGTCCGCAATGGCGGGATCGAAGAAGATGAATGCCTTGGTAGTTTCAATGATAATAACCTGACCTTTTAACCGCTGCTTTAGATTGCCCGTTGCATCCATCTTCTTGCCATTGGAATATACGGGGCAAACTACACCACCCAGTAATCCGGATTGGCGTATAATCGTAGGATCAGGATCGAGATACCACCAAGATTGTGAATTCCAGATTGATGACCATGAACTGACCATAGCCGTACTATCATATATCTGCATAACGGGACTATTCATGAGTGAGCTCCTCCATGAACTTGCCTGCGACGGCTTCGCCAATCGCATTGACTCGGAATGGTTGTTGTTCAAGAGTAGGCCAAACAAAATCTATCTGAGTCTTACTATAGAGCTGCATACACGCCTGCAATAGGCTATTGGCAGTATCTCTCCGAACGCTGCCCTCCGCATGCCGCTTCTTAATAACACGGGCACAAGCCATGACCTTATCAACGGATGTTTCCTTAGTGATCATTCCCTTGAGTGTTGCTGCCCAAGACAGATTATCCAAATCCTTGCCCCTGGCTAGCTCCATCAAATCGTGTGCTGTCAGGGTGATATCACCGAGACGGAAACCAGAAATCAGCGATTTGATAGGTCCCTCAATCGTGACAGGATCAATTCGTTGTCTGGTGATACCGAAGATTTCCGGCATTGTACTTGTCACAATACTAACCAATTGTTCTACCGTGTACTCAGGCAATTCCAAATGCTGGCGTGTGGCCTCCGCTGCAAGTAGCATATTTCGCATGTATTGCAACTGACGGACGCTATAGGTAATCATGTCCTTTTTATCAATCTTACGCTGAATCTCAACGACGATTTTCTCGACTTCTTTATTGGCCTCACTATCGAAGCTATTCTTTAGCTCTCGTGCTGCCTTGATAGTCACTCGTAGGTCGATCTCGTCGGGGACATGCGGGATAGACCATATTACTCTGCGAATCTCTGGTTTGGACATTTCGCGACTACCGGGAACCCTAACACAGATGAAGCGGGAAGCCGTTGCCAAGTCCATGTAAATCGAATCATATTCGTCGGGAGGATTCAATGCGGAGAAGACTAACTTCAGAGAAGTCTCCATGCCCATCGCTCGTTTGGTACGGACTATCTCCATAATTTTAGCAGCAATGAATGGCGCTGCTCGATTAATTTCATCGAAGATTGCCGCCTCCGCATCCCAGATTGAGACAGGAGTAGGTAGGTAACGAACTGATCCCTCTGCCAATGATTTGGGATCAGGAAATCCCAGTAGATCATCTGTATTGATCAGAGGAACATCGTATTTACGGAATTTACAATTTTCACCAAGAATAGCGCGCGCAATAACTTCGGCGCCATCTGTTTTGCATGTGCCGTGACGACCGATGAATAGTATCGGATATTCGTTGACAAGCGCTGCAAGAATGGTGGGTTCGATGATTTGCCAGCCCAGGATGCCTAGAGGTTCGAGTAGCATCGAAACTCCTTACGGAGGAAACGTTGGTATGAAGAAGTGGTAAAACTGAACATAATTATTTTACAGGTTTCAATGTAACGCTTCGTTCTGGGCATCCCACTGACCAAACGATTCCAGCTCGCGTAGCACTTACGTCGCGTAAGATAAAGCCACGTTTTTCTAGTAATTGCAGAACTCGCTGCCTGGGAATGCTACTAAAGCGACGGTAGCCAACACGAATCTTGTTCGGAAGAAACAATATTTGTCTTTGTGAAGAAGGCATTTTTGCGCTAGCCTTTTCATAAGACCACTCTTGCCTGCGTGCCCAGCGAAGTAATCCCCAGATACTAGCATGTGCAGGAATCATCCGACGCTCGCCGTAGGTCTGCCTGCGTTTCACATGAAAGTAGCATTTGCCGGGGGCCACGGCTAATTTAATATGCTGCCCGACCCAAGCTCACATACAACCGCCCGAAAGATTACGGTTACAAACGATTATCAATCGCTTGTCTTCAAAGCCGACAAGATAATATCGGTTAGCATAAATCTCGCGATAGTTAGAGATGTGAAAGGTAAAGGCTCGTTTCAAAATACGCCAGCCACGTGGACGACTAATAGCCTCATCCGTGGGATAAATCGTATTACATTTAACGTAAGGATTGTACTCCAAATAATATCGCATATCACTGATGTGAATTTAATGTAGCAACTATTACTTGAGGTGAACCTACGGCCCAATCTTCTGCCTGCCGCTCGGGAATAAGTGTAAAGCCCCGTCGAGTAGCATACTCCTGCAATGTAGCAAGTTCAGGTAACTCTCCTTGTCTAATTGCTATAAAACATTGACGTGGTCCACGATCTATAATTAACTCCCTTATTCCTTTTGTGGGCATTCGCGAAGCAGCTTTAGTATAATCCCAGGTCTGACTCTTCAGTTGTTGTAGTAAGGATGCAACTTGCGCACATTCCTTTTCGTATATTGTATAACTGCGGGTCCGATATATCCCTCCAGGAGTACTGACCGTCCTGCCTCCAGGAGTACTGACCGTCCTGCCTCCAGTTCTAACAATACCACTTAGAGACAAACGAATATGTCGACCTGCCCAGGTCCACGTCCCACCCCCAGACGGCCTACGATTGCAGATGATAATAAACCGCTTATGATATCTTCCTAAAAGGTAGTAACGATTAGCATAGAGTTCGCCCCAGTTAGAATAACCAAGAACGAATGCTCTCTCAATAAGTCTCCAACCACATCTTCGAATGACGGAATCGATTTCAAACTTTTTAGTGCACTGGGTATTGTAGGGATCGTAGCGAATCACTATCGTCTTCACGTGAACACAAACCTCCAGACAAAGAAGTAGTCCCTTGCATGAGGGTCGGCAAATCGCCGACCCTCACACTCGAGACAACAGGCGGCACCCCAAACACTGTATAAGGATTAAACTAATCAATAATACAGAGTAATACTAATTTTATTCTATATCTATTATACCTTGTTTTGTGCAGTCTTTCTAACCGTCGGCCTTACATTCATTACAGCGGGCACACATCGTCTGCAAATTACCAAGATAGTTCTTTCCTCCTCTAGAATGAGGAACAATATGATCCTTAGTCATTAGCATTAGTGTTCCATCTTCGCATTCGGCCCAAAGATTGAAGTGCGCTCTACCGCGCCATTCTTCTAGCTTGCTTCCGTTGTAACGTAGCAAGAAGAAGGAACCTTTAATTCCACAAGCTGCGCAATCTAAGCTCTGGGCGAAAAGCTGGTAACGCAAGGAGCTCATTCGTACACGAAATCCTCCAAAGAAAAGATCGCGTTCGCCCCGTAATTCCAATACAGTTTCAATACTGAACTTACCCGGAAGATCCTTATCATTTCCTCCATGTCGTTCGGGCAAGTCAGGTACTATAGGCGAAGAAATCATGTCCCCGATAAGTCTCTTCATTGAGTAGTTCGATAATCTCAGTAACGTATTCTCTTGTAGCTCCCGGAATGATTGGGCACTGATGGTGACATTCCGGCGCTAAGGGAAAGTCGACATAATCGAAATTGGGCCCGTAGGATCGGAGTAATTGGCAGAGATGCTGACCAATCACTTCCTTTTCCTCATCCGTAATATTCTCTTCCACATCAATGTAAGTATCTCCACCTTCGACAAATCCAGACCAGATGTTAACAGATATACTCATCAGCTTCTTCCTCCGAGGTATTTTTTACGTGGTGGTAGTTTTACATCTTCTAACATATAATTCCACTCGGCGACTTCTGATAAATCGTCAATCCAAACCCAAATCTTTCTATCATTAAGACCAATCAAGATATAATGTGCATATTCATCTATGCCCCATAAGATAATAGAAACGCCTCGGCTAAGAGGTATTCCAGCTAAGCTACACGAGACACGCGCCGTAGTCTCGACAATAGCTCGTGGAGTCCCCACCTGCCAAGTCACACTATAACACCATATGTAGCAAGATCATTTCTATTATATGGCTGCACCATTGTTCCCCAAGGAGCAGCACAAGTAGTCACGGCCAATACTTCATGACCTTCAGCGTCGGTAACAGTTGCTCTGGTGCCAGTGATTCCAACAAAGCGGATTGTTAACCGCTTCCTATTCCTGGGACCAGGACCATTACAACTGGTTAACAAGCTAGTAGTATAAGCCCTTAGCTCAAGGCGTCCCACCTTTTCGCCAAGAATATCTACCAAGGTATTAAAGAATATGTAAGATCGTTTTCGAGAAATGACTATCATACCATGGCGCGGAACCAGACCTAACTCCTTTTTTAAGCGAGTGATGCGTTCCTGCATAATCTGCTTCGGCGTTTTGCCTGGTACATAACCCTTAGCCTTATCTTCTAGATCTGCTGCCCATGACACTAATTGTGGACGAAGCTCATCTATGAGTTGAATCAATTCTAGTAACTTCTGCTTGTAATGGAATGCTTGCCAGGCAGATAAGTTCGCTATATTATATTCGCCTATATCAGGAAGCCGCCGTCTTCTGGGTGGACCAGGACCGCCGCGGGGAGGGTAATCTTTGGTATGTACATTAAGTACGAAATTATGCGTGGAGCCCAGCAGGCTACGTAGTCTTTTATTGACTGCTCGGATACGACCATATTCGTCCGTCATATTACTCGTGCTATGGCGTCTTCGCAGTCTTCCCAGACAACGCCATGATCGGAACAAACAAGAATTTCCTCACCGACAAAGCCCCTGTGGGATGTCAGAGGCCGTCCACATTGAGGACATCCTTCTCGGTCATGTCCCGTAGTGGGAGTTCCAATACAGAGAGTAGTTGGCCGCGGAGCGTTGCGGATTTTACTTCTTTTCAGGTAACTGCTGCGCCCAGACATCTCGCCACAGGTAGACAACCATCTGAGTGGGAGTCTTGATGTTGTGGAATAGTTTGTTACCTTGGGGGCGCTTAATGTTAATTAGCGGAAGTAGTTTGGATTCTGCCTTGGGATCGGGTAACACTTCATCCAGATCACCGATACCCAGTGTGACAGTATCCACGCTCTTGCGGATCCAGACATCCTTGGCAATCTGCGCGGATCCCAGAAGGTTCTCGTGTGGGATAATACGGGTATGCTCGAATACCGCCTTGGCCATTGCCTTACGGGCTCGAACTAATTTGATTATTTGTGTGACACCAAGATTATCGAACAATTCGGTGAAAGAAACTTCGACAGATCCAACTAATGTTTCGACGATTTGTGTTTCCATGTTCTCCTGCTAGCCAACTTTTGTTAGTGTATAGATATTGCCTTGCGCAGAAATGCGCCATTGCCCTGCCGGCAGAGTCTCATGCGCAAACTTTCCACTGGAGGAAGGATCAAGATAGACAGGATCAATTAGTAATAATCCTTTGGGAGCGTTTACTATCAATGGTTTGGGCAACCGCGACGCCCTCACCACTAATAGGTATTGATCACCCTTTTTGGTAAGAGAAAACTTACCATCTCCCCCTGAAGGCAATGCAACACCCCGTAACTTGCCCAAGGATACCCAGCTTGTCTTGGCGAAGACTACCTGAGTATCATGCCATTTAGTAAAATCATCAATATGCTTACTCTCCTGCAGAGCAGACTCATCAATAGCAAGAATTGTTCCAGAATCTACACCGATCATATAGTTCTCCTTACACGACTACTTGGAACTCGTGCGTTGTTAGGATGTTGGGAGTGCCTTCTCTAGTTAAAGCTACAAGCACCTTAAATGTTCCCAAGCGCTTGGGAGTAATAATAAAGGTCGAGGGATCGATTGTAGCAACACCTGGATTGTCAATATAAACATTATGCAAATATGAAATACGTGAGACTTGTAAAGCGTGCGGAGAATTTAATCGGATTGTGGCTGGTGCCGTGATAAGAGGGACTAAAGTATCGGCTATACTGACATCTGCAACATACCCCGTGAGCGGCGCCGACGAACCATAACCACTAAGATCAGAAACCGTGTAGTTATCATTGGTAAAGTCTAGAGTATACCCAAACACCAATGTGTCTTCGAAGTCTAGCTCTAAAGAAACAGTAGATGTCCATATTGAATCTTTCTGATCTTCCGTAATGTTTTGATTGGAGATATTACCAAAGCTAATATTTGACATAGGAAGACGAACTTCCCAGTGGTCATTAGGATCCTGACTATGTAAAGTATTACCCCCACCCAAACGACGAGCCGATCCAAAAATGAAAGCTAACATCGAAATAATGCTATCAGTCGTTTCGGGATCTTCCGAGCCTATGGTAAGTTCTACAGGAACCTTCATTGTAAGTGTAGACCGTAATCTATACTCACCGGGAGCAACAACTTCACTGCGATCATAGTCCCCAAGACTAGAAGCGATGTACGTCGCTCCACCATCCATAATCAAAATACAAGGCAATCTTTCTTTAAGCTCATCAAACCAGCGAGCTATTTGTATTGGCCGCTTAGTGATATCCTCATTCTCATCGAAGTTCTTATCCAGAATAAACTGAATAGACTGTGGAGAGATATCGGTCATCAATATGCGGTTTCGTCCTAGCTCATCGAACCAGGTATTGATGTAATGCTGAATAGCTGCTTTAACAATTGATTTGGATCGCGCATAACTGGCGGAAGAGACAGCCTCTTTTTGGCTTTTGGAAACCGCGCGAAAGACGTAACCCTCGGGCGGATCAGCCGTCTCAGTATTAAGCGGATTGGTATCCTTGGGTTGCGTCATGCTGATTCTCGATATTGAATAATTCTAAGACAGCAAACATTAGATTAATTCCGATACGTAATCGTTCTTCTAACTTGTCTGGAGTAGCCTTGCCCAAAAGAACAATGCTTCCTTTGTTAATAGCGATGCTACAATCATATTCAAAGGCTAAGATGTTTAATTCCAGCAGTTGGCTTAACTTTTCAGCGTCTAGCTGTTCGTGAGCTAAAGCTAAAGGATGAATGCCTAATAACTCCAACTTCTGATCATATTCTACCTTGCAAGTGGTTTGTTCTAATCTAAGGAAGGTTAGTAAGCCGTCCTCCGTAGGAAACCATTGCAGGTTGATAATATTAGATGTATTCATGACTTTACTTTACAAATAACGCTAGTTTGTCTTACGAGCCATCTTCTCGAACAAAGCACATATTAACCTATTTTTGATGCTCTTTCTTTTGCCTTGCACTCCCATCGCTTGGCTAGGTTCAGCAGAGCTTGTTTGCTGGAAGCATGTGCCTCATAATTAGCAACTATTCGTAGCTCTTCGGCGCTTCTCGTAAACCATCACAATTTCCAGACATTAATTTGCGCTCAGCATATCTACGAAGAAACTTCAACATGTTTTTCATATCCACAAAGAGAGCATTTCTTTATACTAGCGGAGGCAGGAGTTCCTATCCCTTCGGACTTTGGGTATTCATGGTCGCAGGTAATGTATGCTTTATCGGAGAGGGAAGATGGAGGCAACGATATGCCCACCTCTCATGGCTTTTATGACATCTGCTAATGAGGCTATTTCCCGTTGACCAGTCGACCAAATTACAAGATTCTCTTCGCCAAGACACCACAATGCTTTCTTGTAACCAGGAATAGCATTAACATGGGATGCCTTAGACAAATCGAACTTAGCACCAGCAGCATCTACCAACGCTCCCTTGTGAGGAACGACCATGAGATGGCAAGTAGTTTCTCTTGTCAAGAATGGAACCGAACGATATCCCGTAGAGTTTCTCCGTGAGATATATAAATCCTCGCGCTTGGTCATATTGACTTTGCTATTATTGTAACAAATCAAAATATCTTGTGGAGCTAGACCCATAGCTTCGGTAACTGTAGAACTTCCCCGGAGGAATGTGTATTCATCAATCTTCTGTGGATGCTCGATACAAAGGCCATAACCATTGTCATCCACCGCCACAATACAATCGCAGGCTGAAGGAATAACTCCTATGATGTCCTTATATGTTGTATCTCCATCCTTAAGCCACTTGGGTCCAAACTGTCCAGCGATATTACAAGCCTGAACAATGGTCACCATGGTAGACTCTCGAACAAAGAACTCATGACCAAAGGTAGCTCGTCCTCGGGTGGGAGCCTGATCGACTCTCCACATGCTTCCCTTCTTATTGACGGCAATAAAGAAGCTAGCATCTTTGACCTGCAGTTGGGGCTCTGCTTTGGTTAAGGCAACCAAACGGGAATCCGTCTTTGGTATTAGTTCATCGAGTCGCGCTTCAATATAGCGATCAATATGCTTGAGATCGTCATCGACACGATCTATCTCAGTTTGAATATCGGCAATCTTTTGCTGCACAGCCTTTTCTTCGTAGCGAAGAAAAGATCGAATGGCTATGCCCAGGATATAAGCCGCCTGAAGCCGAGTCAGTTTGAGCTTAGCTATAATATCCGCAACAGCTGCATCTTCATCTTTGGCCGTATCAACGATTTGTTGAAATACCGACCAATTTTGAATGACTGATAGCTTCGCTTCTTCTTTGCCCTTCTTGACTATCAAGTCACCGCGCTCGCTCTGAAGAACTTGCGTTTCAATATCTCTGCGATAATCGATCCAGCTACTTAATAACTCAATAAATGATAGTAGTTTAGGCTTGGAGCCGTCACCTTCAGCGTAGCGTAATACATAGAAGTTATAATGTTCGAAGGTGTGAAGCTGAGGAAGAACTTCACTACGCAACACCCCCGAGTTCTTGAAGCCTACTACAATTCGTACGCCATTTTTGTCACTGGATTCATCCGTGATGTATAGAAGCTGACCCGCTTCCACCAAGGCACTACATCGGGCGATGAATCCTTCGACATTAAACTGTGGAGCGTATGAGACAATGACTAACGCATGATCATTGCCAATTTGCTCGTATTTGTAGTCGCAGCGGTAAGAGATAGTGCCATTGCCGGTCTTGTAGACATTCTTGATGTCCTTGAGATCGGAAGTGATGATGCCACCGACTACATGATCCGGACCATGGAATACTTTGAATATGTCCTCTATTGTTGGAAGCTGCTTGGTTTTAAGCACCAACTTTAGCGCCGTAATAATCTCCGTCAAGTTATGCTGCGGTAATCTCGTGGATAGTCCCGGAGCGATGCCTGCCGTACCATTGACTAACAATATGGGTAGACGACTGGGCAGGACACAGGGCTCCTGAGCATCGTCACTATAGTTATTCTCGAAGTCTGCTACGGCCACACAATCAAATAACGCCATAGCATTTTGATGTAAGCGAGCTTCCGTGTATCTAGATGCAGCCGGTGGCTCTCCTGCCAAGTTGCCAAAGTTGCCGTGACTGTCAATCAAGGGGTAGCGTTGCCACACCAAGTTGACCATCGCCTCGTAGATTGCCGCGTCTCCGTGGGGATGATATGTTCCCATAGTTTCACCCACGATCTTCGCACTCTTACGGAAATTCTTATTGGGATAAATCTTCAAGTCATGATACATCGCCCAAAGGATGCGGCGCTGCACCGGCTTGAGTCCATCCGCTAGATCAGCTACGGCTCGCTCACCTAGAACGTATGAACCGTAATCCAACATAGCCTGCCGAACGAAATCGGCAGTTTCAATATCGGTGACATTTGTCGGTGTTTTGGTAGCCAACGTTACTCCCGAAGATCCACAGCTATCACTTTAATGCCAGCATGATCTAAATCAAGCATCACTCCCCGTACTGCGCTATCCATATCTTTGGCTTCCCTTTCAACCCCTACTTGTACTCTGTCTTGTGTGCAGAACAAGGCGCTATCGGAAAATCCTGCCTCATACAATCGGTCTTCTAGGTCCTCGGTAATCTTCTCATTTTCTAGCACCAATACAAACTTGGCCATCATACCAAATGTTCCTCTCGGACTATTTTACCCTTTGACACCTGGTAGAAATCTCCCTTCAAGTTGGCTGCGGAAACTGCCTTGTAGACCTTGGTTACAGTAGAGGCATTATCGTCATAGAATATGATATTCTGATAGCCACCCTCTCGAAGGAGCTTCATTGTTTTATTCGCTTTGTATTTTGAAACAATAGCGATAGGCAAACCATTGGGACGCATATACAAGGTGAACTGTGAGAGATGATGACCCTTCAACCAGACCTCCGTTACATCCCGCAGCTTCTCTTCGCGACCCGTAAGAAAGACTACTTCACTATCGGCAGCAGTTGCGTACTTACGAAGTAGCGCAACTATAGTCGGCATAGGAGGATCTACGGCTAGACGCACAGGATCTAAGTAATCTTGAATCTTTGTTAGAGTGGCTCGCTCGGAGTTGTCGACAATGGTACCATCCAAGTCGAATAACACCAACGTCTTCTTTTGGACGCCTGGAATAATCTGATCTATTCCCGCTAGGCCCTTTGTGATCTCTTCTTCGGTGATCATTATCTTCTCCCAAACATCAGGTAATTCCGAGTAGAGTTTTACGAGCGGATGTCTCATGTCCCATGTAGGCCAATACCATCTTATCGTCGTCATCTCCCAGCACAACTTTGAATAAGTTTCTAGTGGTAGGATCCATCGCATACGTCTTCAACTCATGCGGATCCGCTTCTCCATGACCCTTCAATCGGGATAGTTGATATGCCTTTGCGCTAGCGGGTAGCTGCTGGACAATCTCCTGCTTAGTATGACCAAAGTAACGCTTATTCTGGTAGGCAGCTACGAATAAGGGACTATCTACTACGTAAATGGCACCCGCCTTGATTAGTGGCTTCATATACATAAAAATAAATGTTAACATTAGTGAGGAGATATGCTGACCGTCGGGGTCAGCATCCATTAGCAAGAATATCTTACCCACTCTTGCTCTTGCTGGTTCGCAGCCACCATTTCCGCCCTGATCAATCCCCGCGCCTATCGCGGAAATAATGTCCAGAATTTCTTGATTCTTCAGTAATCTAGCCACATCCACTCTCGCGGCATTGACAATCTTGCCCCTGAGAGGAAGAACTTCTTGATAATTGTCTCGAGCCTTCTTGGCCGTACCTGCCGCCGACTGTCCCTCCACAATAAATAGCTCGCGATCTTCGGGCTTGACTCCATGTGAAGCCTCAGCCAACTTACCCGGTAATACTCCGCGTTTGCTGCGACCAGGTAATATTACATTCCGTAGCGCCGCCTTCTGTTTCTTGAATTGTGCACGAGCTTGTTGGATCTTGGCCGCTCGCTTAAGAATTTCGTCAACAATTTTACCGTTAGCCTGTACGAACTTTTCTACGATAGGCATAGTCGCGGCATGAATCTCGGGATCTAGTTCTGGATTCTGCAGCTTAGTTTTGGTCTGGCCTTTGAAGTTCGGCTCAGATACCTTCACATGTAGAGCAACGACCAAACCTTCTCGGAGATCATCGCCCAACACAGTGCCCTTAGCCGCCTTGGCTCCTAGTGCCTTAGTAACTGTTCTGCGGACTCCTGTGCATTGTGTACCACCTTCAGGCACGGGAGTTAGATTGCAATAGTTGTACCAAACCTCACCTTCACCATTGGTCCAAGCTAAGGCCATTTCAATCCCAGAAGTTCGTCCTACGGCTGGATCAGGAGCCAGGGATAGAATTATGGGATCATGCAGAGTCTCGACATTATTTTGCTTACAATGAGTATCCAGTAGCATCTTGATTCCATCTTTGTTTTCGTACACGATGGGATCTTGATCATCTATAAATACTGTTATTTTTAGATTATCACAAAGCGCGCTGGTTTCATGCAACCAACGCTGGATTGTCTTGGCATTAGGTCGAACATTAACGAAGACGGTTGAATCAGGAATGAACCGGACTTTCGTCGAAGTATTGTATTTGGAAATCTTCTTTAGTTTTTGTATAGGACCTTGAGGATCACCGCGGGAAAACTTCTGTTACCAAAGACCACTGTCCCGTTCGACCCAAACTTCCAGTAATTCGCTAAGGGCATTAACTACGGTGGCCCCTACACCATGCAAGCCCGAAGACCAGATGTACGCCTGCTGCCCAAACTTGCCGCCACTATGTAACTTAGTGAAGATTGAAGTTAGTGTCGAAATACCTGTCTGAGGATGGTCGGCCACGGGAATGCCTCGACCATTGTCCTCAACAGTAATCGCTCCCGTATTGGTGTCAACAGAAACCTTGACTTCCGTCGCATGTCCCGCTAGATGCTCGTCTAATGCATTATCCACGACCTCTTTGATTAGCTGATGAAGACCAGCCCTTCGTCGATCGTGGATATACATTTCGGGACGCTTACGTACATGCGAAAGATCGTCTAGGATTTCAATATCTTTGGCTTCATAGCTGCTCATACAACTCCTTCACGCTCACAGAACGTTGCCCATGCTTTTAACTGCATCTTAATTGATCTAAGCAGTAGTGTACTGCAACTGTTCTGTCTAGCATTGCTCTCCAACTAGTTCCATCCGGGTATACTAAAACCATAGTTTTATTTTACAGGATTACTCTAGAATGGAACTTCTTCGTCGTAATTATCAGGCTCTATAAAAGGTTGGCAGGGTTCGATTTCCTGTAACGACTTACCTATTTCTTTGACTCTATTATGATAATCGGAGAAAGCTATGGAGGTTATTGCCAAAAATATCTGCGGCAAATCCCGCATGAGCACAATTGCCTCAGTATCCCGACCAATAGCAGATTGAATTTGCAGAGGCGCAAAAGATAAACTACTAAAAACGACAAAGGGTTCAGCCGGTGCATTGTAGAGATCATCTACTAGAAGGGCCTCAAGGTCGCTTCCACCAAAAATATGCGTTCTATCATTGTAAAAGCTTCGGGCAAGCATCTCCAATTGTAGGGATGTTAATTCGTAAGACATTTCACCCTTTTGCAAAATTTCTCGAATTACGCTTCCTCCACAATGAATAGGTAATAGGCTGGCGGTGATGGTGTCACAACGAGTACATGACCAAAGAGAGTCTGATTTTGGAGTACCTACGGTTTTAACCCAATGATGACTACAGTTATATGGGCCTGGAGGATAAGGCTCCCGGCAGTTGTACCTACTTATTGGCATAGGTTTGCCACACTCACTACAAGTGGAGCGAATATCAGGTGATCGAATTACCTGCATGTGCCTGGCCCGCTGGCGGGGATGTTCCCCGCCAGCCAGGCACAATCTAGAAGGGGCTTTTACTGCTGATGCTGTTCATATTAAGCAGCCTTGGCGTATTCCCCGTATTATCAATTGTGGCGACATGGGCCCAGGACCCCGTCTCCGTTGAATCCAGGGGCACCCTCAGTGTCTCATCTCCGCACTTGACATCCACCCAGCCGTTGTACTGGCCGAAGTTCGTCGTCTTGCCGAAGATGTTCGCCACGATGTGCAACTTCCCATAGCGAGTCAGCGCCTCGGAATCGAAATGAATGTTCTCTTCGTTGCGACTGCCAGCGAGGGTGTCGCCAACGCCCGAATCCTGGTCCAGCTGGATGCCAGGGGATCGCTTGTTACTGAAAGAGACATGAGCCACGACATTGGAGGCAGCCTTGCCGCCACCGCCGAATAGGCCACCGAAGAACCCAGCCTTCTTCGGAGGGGAGCCCTTGCCCTCGGCGAAGCAATGAAGGTCCAAGTCGACCGAAGTCTCCCAAGATAGTGTCGCATGCACCGTTCCATGTGCCGCGGAATCGGGAAGGGTGATTCCCTCACCTTTGGGTACGATCTGCATCTGTCAGTCCTTTCGTCCCGCCTGCCAGCGCATTCCCCAACCATAGGCATTATCAGCAGTGCTTTGGTTGGTATGGAATGACATCTTGCGGGTGACTTTCACGTTTTGTCCATCCTCATTTTCGAGTAATACCAGCGCACAAAGCGTGCGTGTATCTGTTAGGTGTCCCATTGGGACTTCAATATCGGGAGAGCCGGGCACGCGAATCGTGATGATCGCGTCCGTCTTTTCCCAGGCAGCAACTCCCTCGTAGATGTAAGTGTAAATCAAGATTCGTTTGATCTCCGACCAATGTCGGAGATTGATTCTCATATTTTCACCCGCCGCCGCCTGCCCTGTGCGATCATCTCCTTCATGCAAGATAAAGGGACGGTCGTGGAAATCGCCAAAGGCTTCACCCAGTGGCTGGATGCTACCTTTGTGACCATTTCGTAATTCGTACAGGCAGCCGAGGTCGAGGTCGATGCCATCTCCGGCGCGCCCACCGAGAGTATGCGCAAGGGCTCCCAAAAGACCTCTACCTTGCTGTGCTCCCGTATTCCAATTCAAATTGATTAATACCTCGCTTGCGGAGACCTTGGGTTTGATGGTCGTACCCTGGCCAGCTCCCGTCAAACGAACCTTGGATTCCAACTTGATTTGACTTGCCGCAGGAACTTCCTGCTGGAAGGCTTCGAATATAAAAACCTTGCTGTCATTCGTCAGCTTGGCCCCCATGAAATTGGTGCTGAAGTGGCAGAGAATGGAAACAGGGCCCGGCTCCCTCGAGTCGAGTCGGACCGTATGCTTCTCTCCCTTGTCTGTTTGGACTTCCACTCGGGCATCGTAATTGGCGAAGGGCTTGTTCGTCTTGCCCGCTGCATCGGTGAAGTTGATGGCGACAACGAAGAGTTCCGCCACCCCATCTAGCTTCACAATTCGTAATACTTCTTCGTTGTCGCCACCGGTGGCGCCAACACCCGCATCGCCACTCAACTGCATGAAGGGGAATGCGTTCAAGCTACCTAGTGAACCACCATCGTAATTCGTCGAGTAGACTCCTCCAACACGCCCATCTTCCATACGGTAGAAGGCCATCAGGTCCAGGTCCACCGCGGACGTCCAGATTAGTTTTACTATTAATTGTTTGAAGTCCCCGATTAGGGCTTCCTCGCCTTTTCTTTTGATATCCACTTTAGGCGCGCCTCCATAGTGGTGGTTTCGTCTTTACTGCACTGGGTATTAACCAACTATTTTATCGAGCCATTCCCATTGTAGGGCACGACCGATAATGAATAACGTCCATATGAAGTATAGGGACGATAATAGAATCGCCTTTACCTTGCCCATTTGTTTGCCTGTCAAGAAAATCACGAAAGTGATCGTCGTAAAGGCCAGCAAGGCAATTCGTAATATCTGGACATCTGACGTCGTGCCCTCCGTGGAGGTCAGCGTCACATCTCCATAGACCAAACCAAAGACAAGCAAGGGGAAGCCTAAGGCTACGGTGATATCGAAGATGTTAGATCCGATGGCGTTGGATATCGCGTCGTCGTAGTCCCCATTCAGGGCGCTCTTGACGCTAATGACCGTGTCGGGCACCGAGGTAGCCGCCGCAGCCAGGATCACTGTAGTGAAATACAATGGAATATTTAAGATGTGTGAAATCTCGACGACGCTATGTGACAGGCCGTAGCAGGCCAAGCCGATCCAAGCCACCGCCCATCCCAACACAATCCATGCCTTCGGAGTATTAAGGGGTAGTCCTCCGAAGAATAGTTGGTTGCCGTTAAGCGTCAAGAGCGCCTTCAGGAAACCCACTTGTTCGAGAGGATCGTCGTCCTCATCGTCGTCCTCGTCTGTGGTGCCATGCTTCTTGAACTGCCACATTAAGAAGCCAAAGTACCATGCATAGATGAGCATCAACACACCACCCATCCACCAATGCATGGTATTTCCGCCCAGGAATGTAATCAGGACCATTTCTGCGATCAGGAAGAAGAAACCATCTCGTAGGATCGTGCCCTTACCGACCGTAATTCCCTTGGGTCGATAACGCCCCGCCCGCAACAGGCTTCCGCTATCGGCAGTGCTTTGTGTCACTTTGACACCAATGAATAATACGGCGACGATGCATACCGCCGGAATGACAATGGCATTGAAGACGGCGCTACCTGCACATGTGGCAACACCACCCGAGAAGCCATCTTCATCCAAGAAGAAGAATAGTAATACGAAAGTTGTTAGTAATTCGGGTAGTGAACTTCCCACTGCATCAATGGTTGCTCCGCGCACACCCGCAGGCATGTTTCGTCCCAAATGCCCTGAAGCATCTTCGAACGAATTGCAGGCAAACATAATGATTAGGGAAGCTAGCACCACTCCTCCCAACCAGAACAAGATCATCTATGTCTCCGCTTGCTATATTGTTTGTTTAGTAGGATCGCAAATAACGTTAATCAGATCAATTTCACTTTTTAACCAGCGTCTCCAAATTATCATGTATTTTGAAAATAACAATTAGGAACTCACACCAGATACGAAATACTAACCATAAAACGCAATACAAAATAATACCACCAATTGTTGTTCCAATCACTGCTCCTGCTGCTGCGGCGCCGTCGGTAATTAAGATTACAACAGTGCCAATTATACCGAAGACAATCTGTAACACAATCAAGACGACAAATAGTATCGAGATAACCGCATATAATCCTTGAATAATTGAAGTCGTCAGCATTTTGTTTATTTGTAAAAACTGTTTCATTTTTCTCCTTTTTGGCCTGACCCCTAGTCTTACGCTTGGCTTAATAGGCTTACAAATAATGCAGCTGCAACAGCACAGGCTAGTAGAATAATCGTTTGCGCTAGATTGCTTCGAGGCAACCATTGCAATGTCTGTTTCACGAAACCACCCTCCCAAAGATGGTGCGAGAAGGGGGACTCGAACCCCCACGTCCGAAGACACTGGATCCTAAGTCCAGCGCGTCTACCAATTCCGCCATTCTCGCAATATTTATCTAATCAAAAAGCGAACCAATTATATCGATTATTACTTCGAGGATCTCACCAAAGATCCCCAAGCAGCCCCAGTTATCCTTCTTATCCTTGCTTCTTCGTGTCATCCCAAAACTTATCGTCGCAATGAATTAGATCGAAAGTGTCGCGGGGATTCATTTCACAGAAGTCAACCCAGGCGGCCCGTACATCGGTAGCGCCATATTGCTTGATCAGATCTGCAAGTCCAACTTTGAGCGCATCCGCTATTGTTTGATGCGTAATCTCATCGCCGGTATAATGCTTGCGTGATCCGCCGCGCAATTATGCTTCCTCTTGTGGGGTGGTGCGAAGCACAGGTAATGCCGCCAAGGGATCCTTATTCTGTTTTTTTGTCCGTTTATTTCCAGCCAAGACGGTCAACAGATCAAGGACACTCTTCTTACTTGGAAGGCGTAGACTCATTTCTGCTAATGGCTTAGAATTACGATTTCCACCAATCATTTCTGCCTTGGTACGAGCACCGCAGACGACCACTCCCGTTTTCAGTTGGAGTCTGTTCGTAGTCCACTTCGTGAGGTCTATCCCTGCGTAACAAGCCATAGCTTCTTCTGCTATATGTCGCTGGCAGCCAAAAGCAGCGGCTTGTTTGAGAATCTTTTCAACATCTGCCGGAGGATCCTGTGCAAGCCGTGGATGTAATTTCAACGAACGTGCGATAAGCCAATCCGCTAGATCATCGAGATCCTCTGGAGGATCAATAATACATTGTTGACGGATTGAATCGATATTTTGTGTAACAAAACTTAGCACATCGGTTTTAATTGCGGGTTGTTTTAAGCTTAGACTATTACGATGATCATAGCTATCAGAAGGTACGGACACTATTCTACCTTCCCCCAAGAATTGCTCCCCCGCTAGTGCCATCCTGATCCGAAATACAAGTACCACAGGGTTGTTTTCTGGGGACATAAATTGTCTCTTCTTGAATGCTCTTCATCAAAGGACGAATAGGTTCTCCCAATAGAAGTTCGAAGCCGGCAGCAACATGGCCACTATAATTAGAATCAAACTTACTACAAATACATGCTAGGTCCTTCGCTTTTTGGGAGAACTGATCCTTGGATGGCTTGGGGAATTTATCGTTTATTACTTGTGTAGCGCGCCAAATGACGTCGAATATTGCTTGGGTCTGTTTGTCCATGGGTTGCCTTTGGTTTGATATGGCTTGACAGAAATGGTGGGCCCGCTCAGGTTTGAACTGAGGATCATTCGGTTATGAGCCGACCGCATTAACCACTATGCTACGGGCCCACCGGAGAACTAAAGGATCGCTTTCAGTTGTCGTCGTAATTTAGGAGACGTCTCTAATTGAGAAATATAGGCCTTTTACATCGACGTCTCTGCGCTTGTTGTTACGCTTCAACGTCCCCGGTCATGCCCAGGACCGGACGGCGGGGGCGCGCCGTGTCTTTGAAACCCCGTAGCCTAGAACTAGGCCAGGATGTCGATCAGGAGCTGGATGTTGGCCGGAATGCCACCATCCGCCGCGTTGTCGCGGATGTAGGCCAGCGCCAGCTTCTCCTGCGCGTCGTAGATGCCGTCACCCTCGAAGGACGCCTTCAGCCACGCGGCCTCTTCGTCGTCGATGACGCCGGGGCTGGTCTCATCCTCCAGCACGGACTTGCCGACGCACTCTGCGAAGAAGGGACCCCAGCTCTTGTCGTGCTCCGTGCTGTCGGTGGTCGCATTGTTGATCTCCACCAGGAAGTTGGCCTCGGCCCGATCCACACCGGAACCACCGGAGCCCGCCGCGCCGAAGATGATGCGACGCATCATGGCGACCTCGGCCGCATCGACGATGCCATCCGCGATGATCCTCTCCTTGGCACTGTCCAGGATGAACTGGGTCAGGTTGGTCGGGAGCTCCGTGGTCGCTCGCTCGCACAGGATGGTCAACAGCTCCATCTCATTGTCATCCACCAGGCCATCCAGCCCGATCTTCTCGATCAGGAAGGAAGCTTCGCCATCGTCCACCTCGCCGGGCGTGGTCTCATCGTCCAGGACGTAGTCGGCCAGGACTCGGACGAACAGGGCATCGTAGGACGCGTCGTTCTCCATGCCGGAGACTTCGTCGTTGATGCGGAACATGAACTCCGCCTCTTCGCGGTCGACGACACCGTCCTCGTAGATGCGCTCCTGGAGAAGCGTGACCTCGGCGGCGTCGATGATGCCGTCCTCGGTCATGTAATTGAAGAGCTCGTCCCAGCTGGCGGACATGTGATCGAAAGTGTTCTCGTCGGGCATGTTTTTCGTTTCTTTTTCTGCGTTTTGCGTTCTACTCGTTGGTAATGGCAGGGACACACCGTCAACATCAACGATTTCTGTCCCTTGCTGTAATAGACGAATTCGCTCTGCAAGATGAATAAGCTTACACTTCCGAATGGTTTCCCACCCTTCGGGAGTATCCCATGATCTGACGTATTCTATTACTTCTAATCTTGATAGAGGTAATTGTACGCAGCCCCCACCGGGAAACCAGTGCCATTCACCAATTTCGTCGGTAACTCTAATTTCGTCAATTATGCGAGTATGTCCCCTAGAAGACTCTCGCCAGCGAATGTCTAATTCTTTAATTCGATGATTGTAGCCTGTACAAGCATTAATAAGATCTCCGGGCTGCGCCAGGAGAAGATAATGCAAAATCTCTCGATACCACTTTTTAGTGAAGTACGATCGATTTAATTTCTTGGCTAGGCGTTTCTTACCATGCCAGGGTTTCATACTGTCCTCCGCTTATTTACGTTGGTTCAGCAGCCGCGGCAATACGGAGATAGTTGTAAATGGTACCCGGGACGGGAGTCGAACCCGTACGGCATCTCGCCGGGGGATTTTAAGTCCCCTGCGTCTACCATTCCGCCACCCGGGCATATCATTTATTCTATTCCTATTTTACAGAAGAAGCTCCTTTAGGCTACTTCTTGCCGCTGCCCGCTGCGACCTCAGCAATCCTGGCGACGGTGGCGGCATCGGCACCGGCCCGCACCACGCTCTGGGCCATGGCCGTGACCTTGTCGGCGGAACTGGCAACCAGGGTCTGCGCAACCGTCAGGCGCTGCATCAAGTCCTCGACCTGCTGCAGCTGGCTCTCGATCTTGGCGTTCGCCACGAGCATCTCGGCCTCGTGGGTCTTGAAGGCCATGGCCTTGGCGATATTGGCGGACTGCTCGGCGGACTTCCTGGTCTTCTCGACCTCCGACGCGATACGAGTCTCCAGGCTCGTGTTCAGATCCTCGATCTCGCGCCGCAGGGCTGAGATGCATCCCTCGGCGTCGTCCAGCGCAGCTTCCCGGGACGCAACGACCTTCATCCGAGTGTCCAGCTCGTCCTTGAGCGCGTCCTCGCGCTGCTGCTTCATGCGGCCGAAGCTGTAAGCATCCTCGGCGTGCAGACGCTGATTCTCCTGCTGGTAGACCGCGCGCTTCTCCGTGATGCTCTGATCGAGCTCCGTGAGTCGGACCTGGGCCGCGGCGACGATGGCGTCGTGCTTCTCCTGCACCTCGGCCAACCACTGCGTCTTGGCGACGCCCAGCGCGGCCAGCGAGTCGGCGGCGGCCACGATGCCGTGGACGTCCTGCAGCTCCGTTTTCTTGGTGGTCAACGCCAGCATCACGGCGTCGTACTGTTGCTTGCTAGTCACGATGCCGGAGACCAGGTCTTCGAGCCGACTCTGGAGTGATTCGATATCCAGATCGGCGACGGCCTTGATCGCCTCATTCGTGCGTAGCCGCTGGGCCACCTCGGTGGTGCTGGAGGGCTTTTCTTCCGAAAGTCGCTTCAGCTCCTTGAGGGCATCCTGGTAGGCTTCCCAGATCTTGGTTGCCGACTTCCCGACTTTGCTTTTGAGTTCCTCGTGTGGCATGATTCCTTTTTCTTTTCTTTTTGTCACTGTTTACGAGATTACATATTGATTGTTAGTAATGGATTTTTAATTGGTGTGACCCCAACGGGATTCGAACCCGTGTCGCGGCCGTGAAAGGGCCGTGTCCTAGACCTGACTAGACGATGGGGTCACTAGGGAAGATTGGTGCTGCACAAATCTTAAACTTTACTAAACTAATAAATAAGGCCGCCGAAGCGGGCACCATTCCCGATGAAGAAGAGTAGACACTTGACTGCTTGCCTAAGGTACGCATGCAGACTGTCCCACGCACCGTAGCGTGTTGCCCCTGAAGACGTACCCATTCTCCATCAACCTCTTCCCAGAGGCTTTCCACCTCGTGGACATGCGTCACGACAATCTTCATTACAATGAAGAGACATCCCGCACACTCTGCCTTGCGGCTGATTCAAATAAGGGCCTTCCACCCTGTCGTCGCAGTCATCACTTATACGGAAGCGAAAGGGCGCCATTAGGAAGCTTCCCTGCGATTGGTTTCAGCCGTCCGAGGATGCTGCATGCGCGCCCACAAGAACCACGCAGCTGTCCAGCATTCAGCCTCTACCTCCCAGAGCTAACATTATGCTCCGGGCTTTTAATCGATCCATCCGGTGCGCGCCGCAGCTCCGATGTCCGTTTCGGTGTTACGGATCACCTTACGCCATTGCTTGAAGCTCGTCGTTCTATGATCAACATGCTGCACTTTGCCCCGGATGTATACCTCGCGCGGGCGAACGCTGAACCCATGCCTTAGGCGCTCTCCCCTAATCACCACCGCTTCCGTGACCGTGTGTGGATTTCCGAACTCACCCGGACGTCGCAAACCTGACCTCGCATAGGCTCCCGAGACCACCGTACCGATCGAAGCGCCCTTGATGAGCTTGCCTTCCCGCACCGCTTGTTCGCAGGCGTCGCGTTCGGCACTCGTCGTCTCCATGAAGAACCATTCCCCCTGTCGCTTGACGCGCCTGGAGCCCTCGGCGAAGCGGACGCGATCCGGCTTCAGAATCTTCTGTGCCTGATCCCAAGTCGTGCAGGGTCGCGGCAATTTGGCGATGAATAGCTGGCGCTCATCGCGTCCCGCCAAGTAATGCAATGATCCAGCCGTCGTCGTGCGGCGAACGATCAGCTGCTTGCGCTTGGGCTCCCACTTCACGACATCCGCCTGTATGAGACGATTGGCGCGGAGCATCACAGCCAGGGCGGATTCTCCATCCTTCTTGAGGTGGGCGCTCACGATACCCCTGGAAATCGTATCCTCGAAGGACCGCTGCGGCTCATTGACCAGCAGCACGACCTGTGCCTTGGACGCGTTGCCCGACAGCACTTGTACGTTATTATCTTCATGCCCGGGCCAAATCTCGAACCACTCCTTGCGGCGTGTGCCCTTGATCTGGCGGCCGATATTCATGAAGAATATGTGGGCATTGCTGGCGTTCGGACTGCTAGGAAGTATCTTGAGATCGAGTCCGTACCTTTTGAATGCTGCGACCAAATTCATGTTACGTGCTGCGTCCACTCTTCCTTCTTTCTGTATCTAATGTCTATATTCTTTATTTACCGATTTCTAATTTTAGTGGAGCTACTAGAGCCTATGCGTCTTAAAGATTACAGTTTTATGTCACTGCAAGAGCTCGTCCCACACAGTAAATCTGACAGGTGCACCAATATTTTACTTGACCACTTTCTTGCACCATGGAATCTCTACCCGAAATGGGTGGGTCAAGCTGTGTAGGGGGAGCACAGCACAAACTAGCTGGCGCGAGAATCAGATTTTTCTAGTAGCTCCACTAAAATTAGAAATCAGGAAGGGTTTGGATTTAGAATAAGAAGTTTTTAATTTTAGGAGAGCCACTAGGATGCGTCATGAGTATTGGTTATACCGTCCCGCATCAAAGGAAAGCTTAAAAGAATCTTACTTACAACCTTTCTTTCTTTCTAGTGACTCTCCTCAAATAAATTGATAGCCTTGCTGCCCTTCGAATCAACGAACCATTAGATATCGCGCTAGTTTATTTGGTGAGCCGGCCGGGGATCGAACCCGGGACCCGCAGATTAAAAGTCTACTGCTCTACCTGACTGAGCTACCGGCCCAAAGAACCGCGACAGGGATTTACGCCTTCAGGAAATTTCACCCGAAAGCAACCCCGCCGCGTCGTGTTAATCTTAATTTACAGGCTTCCCACCTGCCGGGTACATGTCACTATCTTCCGGAACACTTCACGGAAACTCACCCCACGTACTCTGCCAAATTTATACTCCCAATTACATCGGACCACCGCTCGGTTTGTGTTCAACCTTTAACCTGTCCCCGAAACGAAGAGAAGTTCTATCTTTCGGCAGTAGCGGATAACTGGCATTTGGGTAAATTCGACGGAGGGAAGAAGCAGAAGTTTCGCACCGCCATGTCGGTTCCGGGGCTACCGGGTCTTCCGACGACTTTCTTTTGATCCACGAACATGGGCACGGCCGTTTACTACGGCGATCGTTCCCTAACATTAGAGGGATCTTCGGTTTGCGAATCGGTGCTAGTGGAACTTCTTCTGATTAGCTTTATATGCCCTAAAGCACGTCTAGGCCAGAGCCGCCCAGAGCTGGCTGGAGTTCTTGAGCTCCTTGAGCGTGCCAGCCGCGGAGATGTTCTCCAGCGAGCCGCCGATGGGGGTGATGGACAGCTTGGCGACCAGCGCGAAGTTGCCGGTCAGACCCGTCTCCAGGAGGACCGCGTTGCCTGTGGGATCGACGTCCGAGACGATCGTCAGCTTGACGTCGGAACCCTCGAATCGCGCCGCCTCGCCGCCCTTCTCGATGGCACCGTAGTCCCATGCACCGATGTAGATCTCGGAGATGGAGTCATCGAACTTGGCGATGCGCATCGTCTCCTTGTTGTCGCCGCCCGCGTCGCCGACGCCAGCGTCCTTGTCGAGCGCCATGAACGGAAAGGCGTTCATGTCGCCCTTGTTGCCGAAGTAGACCAGACCGTCGCTGCCATCCTTCAGCTTGTACAGCGCGAAGAGGTCGAAGTCCGCGGCGGAGGTCCACGCCAGCGTGATCATCATCATCTTCATTTCGGCGATCGAAGCGGTCTGTCCCTTGCCCTTGAGTTCCATGTCTTGTCCTTTGTTCTCGTTCTTGTTTTCGTTCTACGGTCGTTGTTTATTTAGTTAATGTTAGTCTAATACAACGAGCCGCAGGAATCGGTTAGCAAACGCCCCCGCTGCAGCTATTTTTAGTTCGTAATTTAGAACTCCTGTAAGGATTGGAGCTTGGCTAATTACCATGCCCCATCCTCCACAGATTTTAAGCGGCTTCCAACGACTCCTTCGTTTGGTAAAGGAAGAAGTCGCCGGCCAGCAGCTTACGGTTAATGGAAGTCGACTGGATGAAGACCTGATACTTCGTCAAGTCCACCTCGGCGGGCTTCAATCGGTACTTCTTGCCCTTGGGCAATCCAATCATTTTCCGTGCGGCGTCTCCGCTCCACATTTCACCCGTCTCACGATCGAGCAAGACGACCTTCTTGTAGTCCTGCACATCGACGGGTTTCTTTCTGAATTCGTAATGTCCGGCGCCCTTGACGAATGCACCGTCACCCAGCTCCGATGTGACGAACGTCTTGATTGCGCAGGGAGTGTCGACCTCCAGCACCTGGAACGTTCCCGGAAGAACGGGATCCAAGCTGACCTCACCGTAGGCTTTGAGATCGGCTTCGGTGCAGGTTGTCTTGAAGGATGCGCGATAAGAACTGGTGGAGCCGCTACGACGGCTGCTGCCATGCGCTCTGCGTGTGCTAGGCGGTGTCGGGGAGGCAGCCGTGATCTCGGGGCGTTTCCCTGTTAATGACTCAAATGTTACGGACATGGCCCGCGTCATTCGTTTTTTGTCCTGAACTTCCTGGACGAATTGCGTCATGAAATCTTCCCCGCCTGCCTGATGGTACGTGATGGCCAGGAGCGTGTCAACGATCTCGCGGAACTGATCCAGCGTGATGTAACTACTGCCGGTCATCTCAGCCAAGGGCTTCCAGAAAGTACGGGCTGAATGCGAATTATAGGAATACATTGCATGGACGGGATAGACCGAAACGCCTAGCTGCTCGTGCAGCATCTTCGCTTCGTTCTTCCAATCCAAGTTCTTCGTATTGAGATCATACTCGGGAGGATGCGGAGTTGCATCACCAATCATCACCATGAATTTGATTGCGTCGGAGCGCCATGTCAGGGAGCGCGCCTGCCAGAGTACCAACTCGTAGCACTCAGGGGCATCTCCACCATATGTGGAACCAACGTTCCGCACGAAGGAGCAGACATCTGATCGTTTGATCGTCAGGTCGAGGACCTTGGTAACGTAGGACGAATTAGCATCACAATAATCGCCATGGGCGATAATTCCAATTCGCAAATTGGGGATGTGGCCGAACAACCGATCGACCATATCTTCTACTTGGCGACGCACCTGTGTGAGGCAAGGATACATTGATCCCGTCGTGTCGAACGAGACCACCACGTCGACTTTCTGCGCGATTGGATCCAAGGATTCACCATGAAGCTAGAGGGTTTTTGAAAGATGGATCTGACTATAATTAGTCAGCCTTTTTTTGAATTATCGGTAATTGATTACCCTTGGGGTGCGACTCACTCCGACCATGTCGATAGCCACCCTCTTCGGGGGACCGGTTGCGTAATGCGGTAGCGGCGGACAGAGCCCGTCCGATACCGTCACCCACACCCAGCTCTCCGAGCAGCGTCTTCAGAGTGTCCATCGGGGACTCCCCACCAATGAGCTTGGTCCAGCCCATATTCTCGGCTGCGGCCTTGGCGATGGTTGCATCTGCCGTCAGTAATGCGGCCTCGGCCATGTAGGGACCGATGGCATTGGCCTTGTCAACGAATCCGGCGATCTCAGCCTGTAGCTCGGCTATTCGTAGCGTCGATGCCTTGACATCAAATTCATGATGCTGTTCCGCAGCAAGCTTGTCGAGTAGCAAGGCAGCCGCTACATTCTCGGCGTGCTTCTCTATTTTCTGAATTTCACCATCGAGACGCTGAATTGCCGCGGCGATGCCCAAGGTGATTTCCGTCTTCATTGTTTCATGCTTATCGGATTCCGCCTTCCGTCTAAGATCCTGTCGGTGGCCTTCGGTAGTTGCCAGGACATTGGCAGTTTCGCGAGCGAGTTCTTGAAGTCGCTTGACTTTCTTCAGCTCCTCTTCCGCAGCGCGGATGTCGAGCTGGGCCATCACGGAAGCTTGCTGAGCTTCGAGCATCTTTTCCGGTGCCTCCAGTTATCACACTCATAGTCCTTTGTCTCCTTGTTAAGATGTTGTTGCTCGCAAACAGAGAAATGTTGCAAGTTCCATGGCAGGCCAAATTGGCCTGCCGGGCACAAGGCCCCCGCGGTGTCGAACCGCAGCA
>Ga0114918_10000363_pt1 | contig 39419 bp, 100 predicted proteins | sample LantaG_FD_87015 | JGI IMG/M metagenome (GOLD analysis project Ga0114918, IMG submission 87015) | Deep subsurface microbial communities from Baltic Sea to uncover new lineages of life (NeLLi) - Landsort_02402 metaG | ecosystem: Environmental > Aquatic > Marine > Oceanic > Sediment | place...
TGCGATAACTGTAATGAGGTACTCCCGGACAACGAGCTGTTCGACATGCCGGTAGAGTGTCCTAAGTGCGACTACTACCATTGTGGGGACCTCGACTGCTGTTATGGTGAGGGCTTCAAATTTGTGGCCTACGCTAAAGAAATTATTGACTAGACTAGGCGCTTAGGATATACAAGAACTGTAGACCTTCATGGAGAGGGTCGAAAACATACTTAGGAGGCTCAAGGATGAGCAAAGCAGACTACGCGGTCTTCATTGGCCGTTTTCAACCCGTACACACAGCGCACCTCAAGATTATTGAGGAAGCCTTGTCGGAATCCAACGAACTAGTGATCGTAGTGGGCAGCTATCGCGCCCCCCGATCTCTAAAGAACCCGTGGACCTACGAAGAGCGTGTGGAGATGATAACAGCCGCTGTTCGGGAAAGCGGTAACTATAGGTGGTTACCTAAGATCCATTTCGTAAAGGCTCGCGACTATCTATACAACACTCTTAACTGGCTTACTGGCGTACAGAACGCGGTGTCCCAGGTAGTAGGTGATGGCTCCGTTAAGATGGTTGGTCACTTTAAGGACGACTCGTCTTTCTACCTCAAGTTGTTTCCACAATGGCAACTACAGTCCCAGCCCAACTTCTTCGGGGCTAACTCCACGGACATTCGGGAAGCTATGTATAGTGGTGGCGGGTTCCTGGATGTTATAGACATAATCCCACCAGGAGTAGTTGAGCGCCTTATCGAATTTAGAGACTCCGATGTTGGGAAAGCGCTGGCCCGAGAGGACGCGTTTATAAAGAACTATCGTAAGAAGTGGGAAAGCGCCCCGTACCCACCGACCTTCGTAACCACGGACGCCGTGGTGGTTCAAGCTGGGCACGTGCTGCTTATCAAGCGGGGACGAAACCCAGGTAAGGGTAGCTACGCGCTCCCTGGAGGGTTTTTAAATCCCGGTGAGACTATTCTTTCAGGGTGTCTCAGGGAGCTGAAAGAGGAAACCAATATCGTCTTTCCAAAGGAAGAGCTTAAGAGCGACCTTCGGGAAACTAACGTTTTCGACCACCCGTATCGAGATTTGCGGGGCCGCACCATAACGCACGCTCACTACTTCCATATTGATAGGTTAGGACCGCTTCCTAACGTGCAGGCTGGGGACGATGCGTCCCAGGCGCTGTGGGTACCTATCAACGACCTAGGCATGATGGAGGAGCTATTCTTCTCCGACCACTTGCACATTATAAACTATTTCATTCACAACACAGCTAGGGGTATCTAATGACTTGGGACAACGTAAAGAAGATCGATAGTAGCGAAGGTACTGTTAGCAAGTACGTGTTCGAGAAGACTAACGCGGTGGCGGAAGCGGTACTCTACAAGTACCCTACCTACGCAGAGCGTACTGTTATCTGCTGCTCTACCCAGAGTGGGTGTCCAGTCGGTTGTAGGTTCTGCGGGGCGGGTGATAGCTTCGTCAGGTCTTTGACCACCGAAGAGATCGTATCCCAGCCAGACCTACTCCTACAGGATACTGGAATCCCTTCTAGCGAGATCGACAAGCTACAGATCATGTTCATGTCTATGGGGGAGCCTATGCTCAACCTCAAAGCCCTAGATCCTGCTATTCGAGAGCTATACAAAAAGTACCCCCAAGCGGCTCTACTTATCAGCTCCATCGGTCCCAACGTAGACTACGCGCCACTCATGCAGCTATCTGTAGATGTTCCTACGGTAGGGCTACAGTTCTCCGTATACGAATCCACTGATGAGCCACGCAATAAGCTAATCCCATTCAAGAACAAAATGACGTTGGAGGAGATAGCTAGAGTGGGAACCGAGTGGTACTTCCACACGGGGCGCCGACCCTTCTTTAACTACTGCGCCCATTCGGGAAACAATACTGAAGAGGACGCCATGCGCCTGTTCCGCCTATTCGCTCCTGGAATATGGGAAGCGACCGTATCTGTGATATGTGAAAGAGAGGAGCACGTAGCAGCCTCTAACGCCCGCCAGCGCAAGCTCGCCGAGGACTTCATGCACGAGTTGCGATGTAAGGGCTTCTCTACTAGGACGTTCGACCCAGCTGGGCAGGACGACATAGGCGGCGGGTGCGGAATGCTGTGGTTCGTTCAAGAGTGGATGAGGGCTAACCCAGATAAGGCTAAACCTAGCATAGGTAGAGGTCTGCCTGTTATACACACACCGAGATGAGCGATAGGCACACAAATAGAGGAGGGCGTAACAAGCGGGAGTTAGCCGGTATGGGCTTTGGCAACTTACTAGTTATAGAGGATACCGGTAAACGCAAAAGCAGGAGACCTATATGGCGCTGCGAGTGCGTTTGCGGCGCAGTGGTGGAGATTCTAGGGAAATACTTAATCAACGGAGACACCAAATCTTGTGGTTGTTACGCTAAAGGTAACGCCCATAACAGAGATGCAGTCGGGGAAATAACTAAGTCCATATGGACCCCCATAGAACGCCAGGCTACTCGCAGAGGTATCCCTTTCCAACTAACTAGAGAAGAAGCCTGGAAGCTATTCGAGCTTCAAGACAGGAAGTGTGCCCTAACCGGGTACCCTATAAAGTTCTCTGTCAACATAAGAGACCAGCGAGATCACCAGACAGCTTCCTTGGACCGCGTAGATAATACTAAGGGTTACTGTATTGATAACGTGCAGTGGGTGCACAAGAAAATAAACATAATGAAAAACATAATGAGCAACGCCGAACTGGTTACATGGAGTAAACGTATACTAGAGTGGGCGTCGAAAGGTTAAGACCATGCCAGTACTAGACACAAAAGCACTAATCGACAACCGCGTAGAGGCTTTCCGCGCGTATCACAAAGAGGCGGGCATCGAGCGCGCCCAACTAGACGTTTCTGGAGGCATCGACTCAGCGGTTATGCTGGCCCTTCTGGCAAAGGCCGTGGGACCAGAGAACATTACAGCGGTGTACTCCAACATTGACTCCTCGCAGTCTTCGGAGGACCGAGCTAAAGAGGTAGCTGAAGCCTTTGGAGTTAAGCTAATTGTTATCAACCTTACTGAGGCTGTTTACAATCTCACGGAGGGTATGATCCTGTGCGCCGACGACGCAGGCTTCGATAAGTCGGAGATCCTAGAGAGGATTAAGAACGACCCTACCATCATGGGTTCTATCCGTTCGTGTATCCGGGCTCCTATTGGGCGAGGCTTCAATCGTATGACCGGAGGAGGTATCAGGCACGGTACGGGTAACGAGTGTGAAGATCGCTGGCTCCGATTCTACCAAAAGGGCGGGGACGGGGAGGTAGATACCAACCCCATCGCCATGCTCAGCAAAGGCGAGGTGTTCCAGCTAGCCATCGCCCTAGGCGTCCCTAAGAGTATCCTCGAAGCCCTGCCATCTCCAGACCTTCAAGGCGTTGGAGACGCTCACAGCGACGAGAGTGAGCTTAAGGCCCTATCTGGGGTGGAGTGGACCTATTCCAAGGTAGATTCGGAGGGAAACTACACCAAAGTGGGTACTATCGAGCGCATGTCGCGCTTTATAGACCGGCGCGGGCTGGATGTGGTGGCCTTCGCGTTACTGGGACCGGGAATATCTAGAGACCTGTGGATGCGAGAGCACTTCCCCGTAATGCTCTTCTCAGAGGCGGAGGCTCTGGATTTCTGCGCTTCGGCGCTTAAGATCGAGCGAGCTACCAGGCACAAAGCCAACCCCAACTGCCCAGCTCTAGGCGAGCGCGGCCCTATGGTACACGACGGTATTCTCACTAATATGCTACCAGACCTATCGTTTATTTAGTCTTGACAAGGATCTTAGACAGGTTTAAAATAATAACGTGGGAAAGGAAAAGGATATCACTAGTGAGCGATTCGGGGAGTGGACAGCTCTACGACGCGCGGGGACTAGTAAATCTGGAGATCTCCTATGGGAGGCTAGGTGCTCTTGCGGTACAGAAAAAGTAGTTCTAAAAAAGAGTATGACAAGGGGTAAGTCCAAAAGCTGTGGTTGTAAGCAGAAAGAGCTAATAGCGGCTAATAGGACGGTACACCGCCTACCAAAGGGCGAAGCTTCTAAAAAGCAACTATGGCACGCTTACAAGAGGGGAGCGGAAACTAGAGGACTAGTCTTCGCGCTCACTCTGGATGAGTTCGGAGTTCTTACGAAAGACGCATGCACGTATTGCGGAGTTCTACCAGCAGCTATGAACAAGATACCGACGCTAAATGGGTATTACGTATACAACGGGGTGGATAGAGTAAACAGCGATATAGGCTACATAATCTCCAACTGTGTGCCTTGCTGTAAGAGGTGCAACTACGCTAAAAGATCCGCCACCGTGGAGGAGTTCCACGAGTGGATTACCCGACTAACTAAATTTCAACAGGAGAAAACCAAATGATTAACCCTATTTTGAGTCAAATACTCGATGTGGATTCGTATAAGCTGAGTCACTGGGTACAGTATCCGCCCAAAACTACGGGTATGTTCTCATACTTGGAGAGCCGGGGAGGGAAGTTCCCTAGTACCGTGTTCTTCGGGTTGCAGTACTACCTTAAGCGCTACCTAAGCCAACGTATTACCATCGAGCAGGTAATCGAGGCTAAGCACTTCGCAGAGGACCATGGAGTCCCCTTCAACTTCGACGGCTGGTTACATATCGCAGATCGACTGGATGGTAAAATCCCGGTACGTATCCGAGCAGTACCAGAAGGCTTAGTTGTCCCTACGGGTAACATCCTAATGAGCGTGGAGTCCACGGACCCTAGATCCTTCTGGGTCGTCTCTTGGCTCGAAACGATGTTGGTACGGCTTTGGTATCCCATCACTGTGGCCACCCTGTCATACTACACCAAGCAGCGCATCAGCGCAGCGCTGGAAGCTACAGGCGGAGACGTGGAGGCTGAAATCGGCTTCAAGCTACACGACTTCGGTAGCCGGGGAGTGTCCTCACAAGAGTCCGCTGCCATCGGAGGAGCTGCGCACCTTGTAAACTTCAACGGGTCCGACACCATTGCCGGTATCCACATGGCTAACAAGTTCTACAACCACAAGATGTCTGGATTCTCTATCCCTGCTAGTGAGCACTCCACTATGACCATGTGGGGCCGAGACCATGAGTCCGACGCCTACGCTAACATGCTAGAGCAGTACAAAGACCAGCCTATCTTCGCGTGCGTATCTGATAGCTACGACCTGTACGCAGCGGCTAGTAACATCTGGGGCCACGAGCTTAAGGCTAAAGTACTCCAGTACAAAGGTACTCTAGTTATCCGCCCAGACTCCGGTGACCCTAAGACGGTGTGCCTAGGACTCCTAGAGCGCCTAGAGACTGCGTTCGGAGTTACTGTCAATGATGCGGGGTTCAAGGTCTTGAACGACAATGTACGCATCATCCAAGGCGACGGTGTTAACTACGACAGCATTGGGGAGATCCTGACACACCTAGAGCAGGCTGGGTTCTCTGCTACGAATATAGCATTCGGAATGGGTGGTGGTCTTTTGCAACAAGTTAACAGGGATACGCAACGTTTCGCCTTCAAGTGCTCTTCCGCTACCATCGACGGTAAGGAAGTAGACGTCTACAAAGATCCGGCAACAGACCTAGGGAAGCGCAGTAAGCGTGGCCGACTAGAGCTTGAGGTCGGGGCCGACCGAACACTTAAGACCGTGAGACGCGGGCATTTCCAAAAGAGCCTGCTTCGGGATGTCTACCTAAACGGTGAAGTACTGGTAGACGTTAGCTTCGAAGAGGTACGGGCTAACACCAAGTTCCCGTACTAAAAGTATCAGATCGTAGCCTGGTAGAGAGCGTCCTCTCGTTTGTTCCTAATACCGGAGACCAGGCTACAATCTTCTAGAATCTTCTAGTCGTTGTTATTTTTTCCTTTATAGGTTTCATGCGCATCGAAAGCCATCTCTGAGGCGTGGCACGCGTCGTTGAAGTCTTCGTGGGACTTAAAACCGGCAGGCGGGCGAAGTTCTCTCTCCCTCGCCCAATAGTTGTTGATCCTCTCAGTCTCGTTATTTCTGCTGACGACTTCCGAGGTACGAGCTTCTTCACTCCAGGCGATCTCGAAGCTGCATGGACCGTTATGCGCGATAGGAAAGTCGCACGGTCCGGAGTATCTTGGGTACGCTGGTATACAGTTGACGTTGGGTCCGAAGTTCCTACAGTTACCGTTATTCCAGTCACGCGACTCAAAACCCTCGGATTTGTGCCGTCTAATATAAAGTAGTACGTCGTACTCGTCAGTCCTGAGTACCTCCTGGCACCTTTCACAGAGGCTTACAGTCACGCGGTGTGTTCCGAGACTGACAGTAGCCCACGGGACATAGTTGTAGGTATAGTCACCAGCGCGTTTGTTGCAGTCCACCCCTACGCAGTAGTGGTTGTAAAACCCTGGTTTATCTGCGCTCCGTCCACCTAGTTCCCAGCTGTGCCTGCCTTCGTGGTCGTACGGGTGGTCACACCCCATTCCCCAGTGACCGTGAGCTAACCAGGGGTGTTCCCCTGGAACGTGACATAGGCCGTCAGCCGGAACAGTGATTTCAGATTTAGTACGAGGCTTTCCACCCATCTCTATTCTCCTTTTGGCAGGGTTGCGTCATGCACCCACTGCCCTGCTTTTTTACAGCCCAGCAGCTGTAGGATCCCCATTATAGGGTGTCCCACTATGTTGTGAAATCCCCACGCTAAAGAACGCCTCATAGAGTTCCTTCTTCTAGCAGCGCCTGGACGTAATCCCGGTCCTGCGTGAAGACAGGAATGTCGTTGTCTACTTCCCACCTGTGTCTAGTTACAGGACCCACGCGCCCGCGCTCCCGTCCACCTAGCCAGCCCTGCACGTTAACGATCTCTTGGACCTGATAAACTTTACGCACAACACAGAAACCTCGCTTGTGCCCGGTAGGGCAGTCGTTCCAGTTTATACCCTTCTCCGTGAATAGGAGTTCCTGCATAGACTCAGAGTTTAGGTTCTGAAGCCTCTTATGCGAGAAATTAGCCTGCGCTAGACTGGACACGGAGTTCCTGGTAGCGTCTTGTTGACGCCAAATAAAGTAGTTGTTCACCTCGTGCATGGGAACATTAAAGGCCCGGCAGTCGAATAGTGCTTCGGGAAAGTAAGCGCCGGTAACCGTCTTGCCGTTTACCTCGAAATCCCTAGCGTTCTTCTCGGAGTTGAACGCGGCGGTAGCCATGGAGGCCACTACGGACGCGGTCTTTTGAATCCGATAGTCGAAGTACGCCTGAGTCCCGAGAGAGGCCCAGTCCGTGACAAGTACTGAGATCTCATCAGACTGGACGTAAGCTAGTTTAGCTCCGTCTATACCCTCGCACAGCCTGACAGCGGTCTGGAGCATACAAGCCTCTAGGGACGCATCTACAGGCTTACGCATCTTGCTAGCGAACGTGTGGAAAGCCTTCCCGTCCACGCGCAGTATCACTGGCGTCTTCTTGATTAGGTTACCTTCCGATACCCGCTCATACGCCTTCATTCTATTACCCAATTCAGATCTGTCGCTCATCCTATACTCCAATTACATACGCCCTCAAGCTCTTTGGGGCGTTCGCATTCTACCCAGCCATCTTCCCAGTGGAACCACGCTACTATCTTTGCGTCCGGTAGCTGAAACTCGGACACTTCTTCTAGTACTAGATAGTCGAAGTAGCACTCGTGCATGTCTCCAGCGTTAGACTCTATATCGTTTAGAGCGTCGTCCCGCTGGGAATACCACGCAATACACCCACTACTAAACGGGTGGTTCTCGCTAGCGCTATGTATAGTAGTTATCGTGTAGATACTAGTCATCGGACGCTTTATAGAACTCAAAGTACAACTGGGGCGCTATAGCCATAAGTTGAGGAACGATAAGAAAGGTAAAGGGGGTAGTTAGAACCAGTACCATGAGGCCTAAATTTATAGCTAGGTACGTATTTGGGTTTTTAAACATCGTTGTATTCATCATCTGTCTCCTCTATGAACATGTCTCTCTTGTCGGTGTATCTACCTTTGAGTCCGTCCGCGCACTCCCCACACACTATCTTCATCGTCTTGGACTTCTCCTCCATAGAAGAGTGTATGTAAACAATATCATCGCACTTGCAGCATTTATGTAACAAATTCCTCGACCCTTCTGGAGCTAGAACGTTTCGATTATTACTCATCTTCTTTTCTTCTTTCCGTTGGACGCTTTGGTCTTGAATCTTTTACCCGGGGGCTGCTTAGCCGCCCACTTAAGGTACTTGGCGAACGTCGGCTCCGCTAGCAGCGCTGTAACGGAGTCTAGCTCTTTAGCTAATCTAGAGTTGTCGAACAACGCGTGTATCTGTCTATGGCAAGGATCGCATATAGCCTCGGTGTCCTTACCGCCCTTAGCTTTAGGCACTAGGTGGTGGTCGGAGAGATCCGTAGGCTCGGTGTTCCTATTGCACAAGGGGCAGTTCACTTTTTATCCCTGGGGCTAGTAATTGGTCCCACGCACCCAGATCCTAACCAGGATCGGCAATAGAAGCACTCAGCCCTGCCTGTAACCGACGCAGGTTGGAGCTTCTCACACTTACCGCAGTATTGATGTTGGTAGGTCATGGTTCCACCTTAGTAACTTTCCCGAAGACTTTAGTGGTCCACCCGTTGGTCTTCCCGTGGTTATTGCTTATCTGGTATCTGGTACCGCCAACATTCTCTTCTATCGCGGAGACAATATGCACGTACTGAGATCCACGGACTTGGCATAAGACCATGTCCCCTTTGCATATAGGCCCGGCGTCCTCTAGGGGTACCACAGTTACTAGCTCGCCGCTCTTGATACGTGGATGCATAGAGTTTCCTTTAGGGCGGAACTTAGTGCTCTGGCCTTGAAGTAGCCTACCTATGTAAGCGTTAGCCCAGCTCACTCAGCCCCTCTTCCTCTTCCTCTATCTCTTGGTCGCGGCACATGAAGCACAGTACTGGGTCGTCCTCGGATAAGCGGCACGCGCAGCACAGGTCACCGCAGTACAGGCAGAACTCCAGGTTCTGTACCATTTGGTCGAAGGATCCGGGACACTCCTTCCCTTTGGGGGTAATATGATGGATCTCCAGCTTAGTGATTTCGTGAGGTTTAGACTTAGGTCTAGATGCGGGCGCTTTCTTACCCATTATCTAGCTCCTCATCCGTCCATAGGGACTTTGGAAGCGGATCGCCTTTACTATCCCGAAGAGCTAAGTAGTAGCAGGGTCCGCTATGCCACGGTTCGGCCTGGACGTATTCGAATATCTCGGTACCGTCGTCGAACGTATATTGGAGCAGAGGATAAGATCCACCGTACGCGCCCTCTATTTCGGAGTATTGCGTGATATACACGTTGCTAACCATAACGTCCCGGGGACCTATAACGGTAACTGTGCCGTCAGGTTTCTCCCTGTGAATAGTCTCCGTGTAAGCGTGTACTTGTTCGCCTTCTACTAACTCGGAAGCCCACGCGTTTAGTCCTATGTAACTCTCAGATCTACTCATCCTTTACCTCTCTCGAAAGCGAACAATATAGCTTTATTTATGACGTACTTCGGGAAATCGTCCTTACTAAGTCTTCTACCTAGTCGGGTCTCTAGACAGGATAAGTGCAAGAAGCCTTTACTTTTACCCATCCCAGCTGCCGCCCATACCGTGTCTAAGACCATGTACATCTCTAGCTCCCCGTTTCGGCACAGATCGCAGAACAACCTAGCCTCGTGCAGGTCTTCCTGATCGGCCTTAGTACGCAGGAGTTGGATAGCGTGCGGCATGTTACCGCACTCCATGTAGTCCACTATTCTTCTGAATATTGTACGCTTACCTAAGATCACAGTTTGAATCCCACCTCTTTGGTCTTAACCGCCTCTACAGGTTTATCTGGACTACGTGGTCCAAAGTATATGAGGTATACGCCAGTTAGGACCCCGAGGGCGAACACACACGCCCCTAGTAAGAACATCAGGATTAAGACCTTAGGCTCCATCCTTCTTAGCCTCGAACCCGAAACCCCCGCACCTATTACAGTCCTTGGAGTTCTCCACCGGGTCGTCGAACCTGAGGCCACTACCGCCGCAAGATAGGCACGGACGCTCTTCTCTTAGCGCCCGTATTAACTTGCCAGGGTTGGAGTGCAAAGGGTCCGACACTTATATAACCTCAGCGTGTTCTAGCCAGGGCTCGTAAGCTTTTACGGTCTGGAGTACCTTGTACGCTCTAGATTGATAGGTCATACCCAGTAGAGTCTTCTCCACTATGATCGTGTCTTGAGGACCCTTAACACTAAAGGCGAACTTAATGTCTCCCTTGTGCTCTACGAAGTCCCCGTTAGCCTTATCGCGCATGCGTACCAGGCGCTGTCCGTTCAAATATACTTTAGTCATGTCGCCCTTTATGGTCTAGCGCCGGGAGTAGGCGTTTCGGCGGTATCCGGAGATAGACGAAAACCTACATCAGACGCCGCTCGGATAATAAGCTCTACCGACCCGTTGGACAGTATCCTACCGGAGTGGGCCTTCTCGACCTCACTAGCGGCCTCAAGCACGGCCCCCATAGCTTCCGCGTACAGTACAAAAGCGTCCGATACAGCGGCTTTTGCTGCGTCTAGTGAAACACCAGTTACTAGTGTAACGGAAGGCATAGTGATACTAGGCGCGCATGTTGCGGTGTAAACGCCTCGCTTGCCCTCTTCGCTAACTTCCCCGGTGAACTCCCCTATACCTCGACACGTAATCTTGGCCAGGACCAACTCAGCCTTGGCGGGATCTACACCTAGCTTATTGCACACGTCATCTGCCGCATCTCGTGCGGTAGGTAGCATACCCACGCTGTGGGTAGGTTTATCTTCGTTCAAGGGGAGTAGGATCTTAGCTAGCCACCCTCCGTTTGTAGTGGCGCCCCCGAAGGTACGCCTATCGGCCCCGTAGTTGGTGATAACCCCAAGGTAGTCCCCAGTGATTCTGTAAATATCCTCAGTCCACTCTAATTTATGCATTACGCCACTGTATCCGGTGATTACGCGATTGTCTAGGTACTTTTTAGTTTCTCTTCACTTTTCCGCCAACTCTTTACGAGCTGCCTTAACCCCTAGGTGCTCGTGGGGGTCTAGTTTAGTAAAGCACTCGCCTTTGATAGCGTACGCCGGTAGTCCCAGGTCTATGGCGTCGAACATAATATGAGCCCCGTCCCTGAACGGAAGTCCTACCGACCCGTCCGGACCGTCGTGGTAACCGGTACAGCTAGTACCGCCTAAAGGTATGCGATTTATCTCACCCACCAAGTGGTTCTTAATAAGGTCGTATCGGCAATACCACTCATATCTCGGATTGCTGCTTTTCTCCCATACTAGCTCAAGTCTAGGAACAGGTAGCCCTTTGGTATCCGCGTCCGTGAGGTGGGTCGTCCAGAGCTGATCACGTTTAGAAGCTTCCCGAAGTTCCTCGATTTCGCGCTCCAGCTCGTAGATATGATCCTGCGTCTCGGTGTCTTCGTTCATACGTTTACTCTTTGAATTGGTTAACCAGATGTAGCTGGATTAGATAGGAGGCAAACTGGTAACCCTCCATCGAAAAAACTCTCAGTGGGAAGAACGAACACGGGGGCCCACTGAGAGACGCATCCAGCCCTGACGCAAATGCAACACCCCCTATAAACTTTATTCTAACTACAAGCGAGTCGGACTAGGTCCATAGCTCGTTCTGGAGTCTTAGCGCTACCGGAGTCTACTACCTCTCCGATTGGCTCTGTCACTGTGAAATAGATCTTACCGTACTCGTTAAGTACGATTTGGTAGGAGTACTCTCCCAATTGTCCGCTTTCAAGTAGCTCTTCCACGATATCCCCCTCGCGTTTGTGTTTAGTAGATATGTTCTATCAGACCAAACACGGCTTGTCAACAGTCAAGGCCAACCAGCTTGTTGAAGGCTTCTCGGTACTGAATTATTCCGCGCTTAAGATCCGCAGATCCGAATGGAGACCTGAAGGTGCTGATACCTGCGGCCTTTAGGGTACTCTCCATAGCTAGGGCTCCAGTAGGATTCCAACTGTGGACGAATACGAAGGGTGGAGGGTCGTCCATTGTAGCTATAAACCGCGCTACGTCCTGCCCTGTGCCTTCCAAGGCGTAAGAGGCGGCGGATTCGGCGGTGAACTCTATATTCATATAGTGCTCGTCCGCTAGGTCGTGGTCTAGCATCACCAGGTCGTACTTGTGCAACTTCAGAAGGCGGATACCGTCTGCTGCTGTAGGGGCCCACGTTATGGCGTCTCTAACGAACAGGTTTCCCCTGAACACGGCCATACGGTTCTCGTCGTCTTCTACAATTAATACTAGCATAGTCATGATCTACAAATGTTGCAGGCACACTCGTTGTAACTAGACAGGTGAAAGGCGTTAGGATCCTTACCACCTTCATAGCACGCGATTAGCCTCTTAACATCCTCTTCGCTTAGTCCGGCCTCTTCGGGAGTCTTACCTCCCAGGTATTCATTCAACCACTCTGATATGTAGCCCTTATTCTCCATGGTTCTATTTACTCCAGTAACATCCAGGATCGGCCGATAGATAAGTACAAACCTAGCTCCGGTATAGCTTCAAGCTCGCCATAAGCTGATCCAAACCACACGCCTGGACTCAGGTAAACAGGTCCTAGAGGAACGGTTAGGCCCACGGACGCGTATAGGCCGTCAGCTATGTCTAAGCCTAAGTCTAGGGACACCCAGAAGCTATCACTTGTATCTACTACCTCTGTAGTGGTTTCTAAGGTCTTGAGTGTCAGGTCCACTAGCGCCAGCTCGTACGTCAGCTCTTCTTTACGCTCTAAGCAGGATCTCACATCAGCGCAGGGAGCGGACCACGCGGTCCCGCTTAGCAGCGACACCACAGTTAGCGCCTTAAGGAGCATGTACTATATCCCTTATTTTACCTACGAAGTTATCCAGGTGCTCGGCGCAGAAGTATTCTATGGAGATACTCTCGCTATCCAAATAAGCAGGCATGACGAAGCTAACAGCGGGTCCATCACAGAGTAGGCACGGTTTACCCGTCTCTTCCATAGCAGCCTCGTATACTAGACCGCTAGGGAAAGTAATAATCGAGTCGCTCACCTAGTAACTCCTTTAGCTTAAACTCCACCCTACGTCCGAGGCTGTACCCGCAGACGCCTTTTCCGAAGTCCTCCATAAACTCTACGTAGGCCAGTCGTATAACCCCTAACATGTCGTTGTAGGGCTCGGCGGGAACAAAACCTTTGGCTATTAGTAGCTTTAGGAGTTCGTCCTCATGATCGAAGCTGTTGATGGCTGAGGTTAGAGGGGACCAAGTACTAGGATTTTCCATACACTACCTTAGACACGCGCATGCGGATGTCGTCGTCGGAGGTGCTTGGGACTATACCAAAGCACACATCAGCGTCTCTAGCGGCTTTAGCCGACCTAACCATCTCCGCGCGGGTAAACGCCTCGCGCTTCTTCTTAGCCGCTAGCGCCTTTCTCTTAGCCGCTGCTTTGATATACGCTAAGTCTGCCCTGTCGTGCCATGAGTGGCTTTGGTATTTTCTGTCGTCCATACGTATTATTCTCTTCCCATCAGTGGGTCACGCCGTCCGGCCCCGAGATCTTACGTCCGAGGGTAGTACCTTGGGCTTGGAGGGCTCCCCGGATCGCAGCTTCCTACATATAGGGGCGCACTCCGCTATAATCTTAGCGTGCCAGCTCATGAAGGGCTTAGGGGCCTGGTTTACTTGGGCGTTTAGCGGGTTTCCCGAATAGCCGGGAGCCTGCGCGTTTAGAGGGTTACCGGTAGGGGCCCGGACCTGAGCTAGTAGCTGCTGTGACGTTATTGCCTGTCCGAAGTTTTTAGGCGCGGACTCACCCCTATAAGGTTGAACACCCGCTAGGTAGGTGTCGCCCGACGCGAACGGCGGTATTGTCTCGTTAAGGCTCCTGGAAGGACCATCGGCTCTCGGGATCTGCTTGGGAGTACTACTGTCGTAGTTGGCCCAATACTCTGGCCCCGGAGCACCTCCTACAGACTCGTTTATAGTTTGCCATGTATGCTTACCGAACACAGGACCCTTAACAGGGTCTATAACCATGCACTCGTAGGCATCGCTGGATGAACCACAATTCTTACACCTTTTCATTGGACAACCTTATAACACTATTACTGTATAGTCAACGGCTGTTTAGTCTTCATCCCTTAGCCTGCTTTACCGTTACGGCGCTTCTTGACGCGGTCCAGATAAGGGTCATCGGTGTGGGTCTCGGTTCGGTCCTCCACCTTCCACTTAACTGTATTGAACTTCATGTCCTTTACACCTATTTGCTTGTCCTGTGGTCTTAGGTATTCAGGTAGCGCGGCGTTCTTAGTGTTAAGGCGCTCTTCTAAGATCGTCCTAAGCTCCTCGCCCATGTTGCGTACTTCTTCTTTCAGAGGACCAAGTGGTCCCCATCCCCAGAAGTTAGCTACGTACTTGACCAGAGACTCGAAGTCGTCTAGATCGATAATCCCTTGGTCCTTGTCAGCTCGTACTTCCTCTTCAGTCTTACGAACCAACTCGCCCAATCTTGCATAGCCTATGAATGGCATATTACTTCCTGCTCGCTTTCTATGAATGGCATGTGTACTTATACCTTCCTTTCGAGAATCTTCCAAACCTCAATAACATCTTTCCCGAAGAAGTTAGAGGGCGTGCTCATAACTATCCTGGTTTCTTTAAATCTGTCACTACGGAATCGTTCTATGGGTTCCACAGTCTGGAAGCTAACCAAGTCCCCGGTCTCGTTCACCATAGGCTCTCCAGCTGCGTGCTCGTAGTAGAACCCGGACACCAGTGCCTTATCTATGTTGAACCTGTCGAACATAGCGTTGTAGATCGCGTACCGTTGAGGGGCCGGTAGGCACGCCTCGATAGAGAACAGACTGACTAGACAGTTAGGGTAGAACGGCGGGTGCGGCATGCTAACCCTATAGTCCTCCACCTCGTCCGCTGCGGGGGAGTCGTTAAGATCCACACCGTGGTATGCGTCTACCGCAGGGCAGTTGTGTTTGAATTCTCCGGTGCCGCATCCTAGATCCAGCACACGCATAGCACCGCCCCCGAACCAGGTACGGAAGGTGTTGAACACGTGATTGTGGTTGTACCTAACTACAGGTTCGTCTAGGTACTTAGCGTATTTAATGTAGAAATCGTTGTTGTAACTCATTATCTTGGTCCGTATACCCACGACGTGACTAGATTACATCGCAGACACTTATCTCGGTGCTTGCCCTCGTACCAGGCGTAGTTAGCGAATATCTCGCTTTCCCGCTGCCACACATGTCCTTTAAAGAAGCACGCTATTGATTTAAACATGTTTGATCCTATTCCCGAACCTACGCTCTAGGTCCTTTACTATTTTTACACCCGCTTTGCGATTCTGCTCTTGCCTGATGCGGTCGTTCTTTTTTTGGGCCTCTCTCTTCTTCTTAACCGACGCGGCAAGCTCAGGGTCGTCCGGTAGGCGTATATCTAGTCTAGGCTGTACAGCGTCCGCGCTAGATCTATCCCGAAGCATAAGAGCGGCCTCATAAGCTACCTGGAGCCACTCGTCCGTAACGTCGTCGGGCACAAGGAATATATTTGAGTAGCCTTCGGATACGGGGTATAGCATTAGAGGTCTACCATCGTCTGGGTGAGGGCCTATCGTCTTACGACGCCTCGCGGCTATGGGGGACTCTCCTAGCTCCGGGAACCGCGCTCTTAGGGCTTCCCAATCCTTTTCGCGCTCTTCTTCCTCAGCGTCCCACTTATCTTCCTGACGGTGCAACGCTTCTAGGTGGTCATACGGCGAATTAGAGACTATAGCCCCATCTAGCCAGTCATAACCGTTGCCTATAACGAAGAACAGCTGCTCTATAACCTGGTGTCTGTACTGGTATATCGACTTGTAGTGGTTATAGCAGGCGTTGAACACCCCGTCTGGACTACCGGGTCCGTTCTCTTCGAACTGCTTTATCCACGCTACTCCACGTTTCATCGCTTCGTCACGGGACTCGGAGATAGGCAAACCTATGTCCGGATCTTCTTTAGCCTGAGGGTACTTTACGAACACTTTGCATTGGAACCTAGGCCCGAACCTCCAAATACTGATGCTAAACCTTCCCGAAGATCCGTACCAGTCGCCGAACCCGTCCGACTTCCACTCCACTCCGTACCTCTTCATACGCGCTTCCTACTCTTCCACCATTGTACTAGACGATCTGTGTTGCGCACGGCTAGATTGACTATCTCTTCCGTGACGGAGTCCTCCTGCCATCGGTGTACCCCGCCCGGGCACCCGCCGTTACACCACACATAGTGCAGTGCATCCATTTCCAGGTTCCGAAGTCTGTTATTGGCATTAGCGTACTTAAGCTCGTGCTTTAAAGTAGCTACCTGCTCCTCTAGCTCTTTTATACGCTCTGCGCTCATTTGGATTTCTTCGGTTTTTTAGCTCTTAGCTCTTCGGCGATCTCATCGGCCTTCATACACGCCTCCGTGCTAACATAGGAGAGACCTCCCCAGCCCGACACACTATACCCTATAAGCTGGGCGAGTTGCTCCCAGTCCGCGCCACTTATATTGGGTAAGATCGCTAGGTCGTTAAGGTTGAGACCGCCAGCATCTAATAGGTATCTAACCAGAGCGTTGCCCCTGAATCTGATTACCCCCGCCCCGTCCCACTCGATGTCCTGCATAGGCTGCGGGCGCTGGTAACTTTTAACCCCGATAACTTCGTTGTAGTCTTCCGGGTCGCAGTCCTCATTGTCGCCCAGAAATTCGTACTCTTTAACTTCTAGCTCTCTCATCTGGGCATCTTCTCCGATCTTAGTATCAGCACTCCCACCATGGGGTCCACAGCCGCTTCTGGGTCTGTTCGCCACTCACACCATGCCTGAGCTTCTAGCGCAGTGCCGTCGCCCTCAGCCCCGGTGTACTCGCAGCCGGTAAGGTCAACCGCGAACAAGTGCATAAGGGTCGTAGCGGCTTTACTACTCCTACACGTACCTAGGTGCGTCCAGCGTCCTATTTCGTTGCAGAGATAGCCGCCCTCTTCTTTAAGCTCGCGCACCGCGCACCACCAAGGCTTCTCGCCGTCTTGGTCCATACCTCCGGTAATAGAAGATAGGTGAACCCCAGGGCCCCAGCAGGGCGTAACCTCTTGCCTGAGTAGGTACTCAGTCTCACCCCCGGCTTTCTCGTGCCTGTAGGGTAGAACTGCTACGCCCTGCCCGTTAGCCCACGCTGAGTGCGTGCATATGTAGCTATCTACACCGTTATCCGGGTCTTTTAGTTCCAGTAGGTGAATCCACTTAGTCTTGTATAGTACTTTGCGTTCCACTATCGAATCCACTCCCCGTTTATAAGGCGCTCGGTGTAGGACTCTTCGAGACGGTTATAGGAGTCAGGTATGCCATTGAACATTCCGGGCTCCTTCTCACACTCTTTAACGAAATGGACCCCGACGTCTTCGTCGTAAGCTAAGAAAAGCAGGGAGTCGTGCTCAACGTGCTCGAATTTCCGGCCATCCCTTCTTTCCCACGCAGGGTAAACAGCAGTATACTTGTATACCTTTCGAACCGTAGGGACCTCGCCTTCTAGATTCCAGGCGAACACCCAATCGGCTCCATAACCTGCCCCTATGGACACACCACTACCCTGGTAAAGATTTCCTATCTTCATGTTGGTCTTCCAAGGTGCGCGAGATTCGTCGATATTGGCTAGCGCCATGGCATCCCTAAGAACCCAGTCAGGGTGGTAGTCGCAGCTAACCATCACGCTAGCGGTGTTGGGATATTTATCCAAGCGGCCTCTAATAGCCTTGGCCAGCCCTTCCCGAAAAGGCTCACGGTGTGCTTCAGTGATAGGGTACTTCTCAGCAATCTTAGCCGAAAGGAACCCAGACAGCATGGATGGCATATGACCTACGCTTCCGTTGTCCTTGATCTGCGGCCCCATAAACCGCTCGAACCACCAGTCGGCGCAGTTGTTTAATACTTTATCTGAAAGATCGTCTTTAGTTAGTACTTTATAGTGCATGTCATTTACTTCCTGGGAATAGTTTAGCCAGTCCGGTGCCGAAAAGAGGGGTAGGTAGGTTCTCCGTGTCGCAGAACTTCCACTCTTCGCATTTATCAGGTTCCATAGCGATTATCTCTCCACCTTCGTATTCGGTACGAAACCATAGAGTCACGTACTGCTTCCCTTCGGGAAACATAGCACTATTGAACGGAAACTCTTGCAGTACACTAACGTACTTTAGATTTAAACCGGTCTCTTCTCGAACCTCGCGGATGCACGCCTCCTCCGGTGTTTCTCCGAAGTCTATATGACCTCCGGGGACTGACCAGGTACCGGCGCCGTGGGAGGCTTTACGTTTACCTAGTAGTAGGTCTCCGTCGTCGTTGAAGATCAATATAGCTACTCCGACTCTAACTATCTTGTCCATCTAATCCTTCTCTTCCACATAGTGTCCAACACAGCATGACGTCTGTGTATTCTGGTAGCACCGATAGAGCTAGGGCCTTATCCTCTGCCGCCTGCTCAGTAAGCTCAAACCAAATCACTTCTTGTGTGTCATCGCGAAAGATCGCGTAGAACTCGTCCGCTGTTGGTATAGGTAGAGTCACTAGAAGTACCTCTTACCTACTAGGTCCAGGACTTTGAATACGGTGCGGTTACGAAGTGCGGTCTCTAGCTCGCGCGCAGACAGCTCAGCGTCTCTAACCCACTTAGCGTCTAAATCGGGGTCCAGGACCTCGCACGGGTGCGGCGGGCAATCGTGATAACCCATCATTGCTCGATCTTCACCATGGAGCGGGCGCCCGTGTAACCTGAAAAATACATTAGGACAACCCCCACGGGGGCTAGACTGGTGGCACTGGTTGCCGTTATACCGCCAACCACCGCTAGCGCTACGGATATAAGATACAGTGTCCAGTTAGTCTTCATCGTCTTCCTCGAATGGGGGCGGTAACGTGGTCTCTATCCACTGTAGCCCTAGTTGTACGTCGGACTCAGGTAGGCAGTTATGCGGCCCTTCTGAGTTACTTCCACAGAATTTACACTTCATCATCACACCCCAGGGGTCGGCTCTCGTGCATTAGTTCTAGAATAGGGAACTTCATTAGTAGGTGTAGGGTAGCCACTACCTGCTTAGACGCTATGTTCTGGTAGTCCAGACCGCGTAAGATCTTAAGGTACTCCTCTCGGTTCCTCTGTACCATGTCGTCCACTACCACCACCACTCGGGTTAGGCGTGCTATCTCTTCTTCGGTCACTCTGGCGCCCCGTGCGTGTCTAGGTACTGCTCTAGGGACGCGGGACCGAAGCACAGGTACTGCTCCAGGTTTTCCCTACCTTCCATCACAACCCACTTACCGTCTTGTAGTTCCATGGTCCCGCAGAAGTGTGTCTCCTCCTGCCCGTCCTTGGCGTCCTCTTCTATCTCCAACCAGTGCCCGTGCACTCCTATTATGTTGAAGCCTACGCCGTCCACTACAAAGTAGTAGGTTGTCTGCTTTACGTATGGTGTTTTCATCGCATGCTACCTATATCCTTAGGGTTATCAGCGTGTAAAAAGCAGTCTCCCTGGATGTACCAGCCCCAGCGCTTTCCGTCCCCTCCGCGCCCTGCTCCGTAGCTGTTATCTATCCTAGGACAGGTGCAGCCTTTGACAGCCGCCTCGTCGGATCCTGGGTACGGTTTAATAGGATTACTCATTTAGTAGTATGTAACATATACTTGACTTATAAGCAAGTACACATCGACATATCTAGGGTGTGATCTGATTCGCCGTTAACTCGTTTTTTATGCTTTACGCACGTATGCCAGGAGTGACCGTTCTTACAGCTCCTATCACTTCTAGGACACTTGCACCCGTACTCTTGGGTGTCTCCGCATACCGCACACTCATCGTACGTAATCGTTTTGGTAGTGCTGGGAGCGAAGGACATAACGCCCGCGCTGTGCTTACCTGTATACACCAGGTTGTACCCGTCCGTTTGGTAGTGCCCTAGCGTCGGGCGTTCGGTATCCGCGTCGTATAGCCCTATAGCGTTATGCAGAGCCTCCTCACTAATGAATAGCTCTGTACCGCTGCCCCCTCGAATGCGCAGCTCTACGAGTCCGTCCTCACCTAGCTTACCTTCCAGGTCCCCGCCAAGGTGGGTCCACTCTAGTAGCTCCTTTACGGATTCGTAGCGCTCCCAGCACGGGGGGCACACACCCGCGTCGTTTAGATCCTCGATTAGTACGTCCTCGTCACACGCTTCGCATCTCATGGTCAAATCTCGCTTAAAAAACTTTAGCACCCCGCCTAGATTTAACTCTTCGCGGGCCCTTCTGTTAGCCTCGGTTATGGCGTCTTCCTTGTACGATAGACACATGCAAGGCATCTCGCTACCGCAAGAGGTACACGTATAGTGGATCATAGTTTAATCACCCTAACCATAGGCAGCTTAACCTGTTTAACTTTTTCTTTAGGGTGCTCCGGTGCAGGGGGCGGTGAAGGCGGAGTACGTGCTGTCCAGCTCTGTTTTACTAAGCTAGGTCTAAGCGACGCGGTTATGAGCCCTAGTACGTAGGTCTCCTCTGTATAGGCGAACCTGCAAAAGTCTCTTACCTAACTTATTAGGTCTAACCTTAAAGTCTCCATAGGTGAGCCGCTCACTACCATCATACGCCTTTCGTCGATCCTATACGTTGTTGTTATCTCCGACTTCGAGTCCTTCAGCACTAACACCCAGTCGCCTGCCAAATTACTATATTTATCTAGAGTTATGTTTGGGTACTTAGTCATCCAACATATCCAGAACCACTTTGGCCTCTTCTAGAGTTAGGCCAAATCCTGATTCTGGATCTACATTCCACTCCTCGTCCCTGAGAGGGTGTGGGCTTTTAGATCCGTACTCGTCGATGTCGGGCTCTCTCCAAAACTCAGCATGGCCCATACCTATCGTACCAGTACGTGGGTCTCGTACGGCGAACCGCACCGAACTACATTGAGATCCCTCCTCGGAGGATAAGATAGTCCACTCTTCGGGAAGCAAAGCCATAGCCTCCGCGTGAGTCTTGCGTCGGGGCGGCTCATCCTTGCGTATTACACAACCGGTTAGTACGTTCTCACAGTAGCTGCACTGTACTGATACCGTCATACAGTTGCACGTAGTCTTAACCAGGTTCATACCGTAAATAGCCGGAGAGCCCTCAGGTTGGGGCTCGGTCCCGCCTCCCTCTGCTTTGTAGTACCAACCGTTTCCGGTGCACACTTTGCAGTCCTTAGAGAAATCCACGGAACACAGGTTTAATCCCCCGGAGTCGCAAAAAGGGCAAGGGTTACTAGGGTTGGGGTCGTCCTTCGCGAAGACGTGGTGGAATCTATCTGCACTCATCTGGTACATCCCTCCCCGTCGCTCCACACAGCGCTAACCCCGTCAACCTTATCCGGGGTTATCTTACGTATGCGGTCTTTAGGATCTTCAGCGTCTACCCACTCCCTAAGAAATCCGGCGCTCCTTAGCTCGTCGCGAACTTTACCTATGAGCTTAACCTCAACATGCAGGATGTTGATAGCGTCGGTAGCTACGTGCAGAGATCCGTCTCCGAATCTGCCCCCGCTACCCTGTATGAAGGCCCACCTAGTGGCTCCGTTTTCCGATACGAGGAACTTAAATCCTGTGAGTGCCATAATGCGACACTACACGCGGGCTAGGGCGTAGTCAAGAGTTAACCGCCTCGCTCTGCGTCTATCCACAGTTGCTCTAAATCTGGAAAAGTCATAAGAATGGCGCGGACCATATACTCCTCCATGAAGTCTATGTCTTCATCTAGGGTTATCAGGTATGAGAAGGCTTTTACTTCCCCCATAGCTCTAGCCTGATCCAGGCATGCCTCTTTAAGTAATATCTCTTCCATAGGTCTAATCGTCGTCCTCGTCTAGCCCTAAGTCTAGATACCCTAAGTGGGGTAGTTGTATATCGTCGCATGAGAAATCCGGCATATACTTAGTCCACGGACTCTCCTCTTGCGGGCACTCCCGCCCCTCGTCGCAGCACTCACACACCTGCGTCTGATCTAGGCCCAACAGGCCCATATACGTATAGGTAGGGCAGGCACACTTACTACACTTCGGGATCTTTAAAGTCGAGGACATCCTCCTCCTCTTCGTCTTCTCCAGTGTCTGGCTCCAACCCTTTCTTTATAGCGGTGGCCCAGTCTCCTCGTCGCTCAGGACTATCCCGCCTAGGGCGCGCCTCTTCCTTCAGCATTAGGTTCTTTAGCCGGTCTTCCCTGCTAGCGTTGACGCCCTTCATGTCGGCGTCGTCTAGGTTAGTCATCATCTTTTCGGGAAGGAGTGACTCTGGTTTCTTCTTGTCCCCCGCGTAAGTTATGACCAGCCAGCCCTCCTCTTGCAGGGTCTCTAACTCTATCATCTTGTCTGTGCCGCCGTGGCGGTGCCCTAGGAGATAACCAACTACAGCGGATACAACCACTCCGCAGCTTAACGCTATGATGGCTATCATTTCACGCCTCGCGGTGGGGGTAGCATAGGAGGCTCCTCGCCAACCCATTCGTGCTCTCTAGCTACGTAGGTAGGCGCCAGATCGTTATCTGATATGAACGCCTCCGCCTCCTCTTTACTGTCGAACACGGAAAGTTCGGGGTCTAGGAAGCCTTTGTTGTGTAGTCCCCCACCTATACCGTATGAACCTACAGTACATTCGACTACCCAACCGACCCCGCTAACAAACTCTTTTAACGCCTGCATAGTTGTCTGATTTAGCAGTTACGACGTGGGGTGTCAACTAAAAGGTTATGGTGTACTTAACCGTTGACTATTAGTAGTTAGCTTGCTATACAGTAGCTATGACATTCACACTAAAGCAGGTCCTAGACCTCCAGTGGTTGGTAGACGAGGGTTACAGTATTCGGGTTGGAGAAGACGGGCGCGTCTTTTACAAAGACTCAGACTTCAAGACAATCAGCGACGAAGCTGAACTAGAGGTAACAGATCTGTTCATGGCTAGTACTGATACTCCTACCCTACTCGGGGATCGGCTATCGGACTTCATGTATGATCGCTACTGCCCTCAGTGTGAGAGGTACCACGACCCCTCCGACATACAAAGCATTGACTCGGACTTCAGTCCTAACCTACCAGATCAAATGTGCGGGGATTGTTGTATTGATGCACAAGACGATATGCAAGACGAGTACACCAAGAGAGGGCTACGACGAAGTGACTTCTAAACCGTTCGGACAGAACTGGGCCGCACTAGTGGCTAATGAAAACGACTGGGGCGCTGAGCTACCATACTTGTACGACTGCGACGGATTGACCCACAACGCGCCTATGTGCGAGGTATTGCCACCGCTTCCGACTAGTGACGCAGCTCCTCCAGCTTCCTGGGTTCGTCGCCTAATGTCTTGGGGGACCACATGGGCCTAACATTCAATATCGAAGTAGTGAGCGCTAAGATTATAAGGCTGCGCCACGGTACCGATAAGATCTACTTTGTGGCCGCGAAGCTTCCCGAAGGGACGTGGCCCTTCGAATCCACCGCAACGGCGGATGTACAAATAACTGTGGCTCGCGGGGACGCAGAGGAGTACTTAGAGAAGCACTTTCCTGGTATCCCCACAGAGGTGGTGGAACTTGACTGACGAAGAACTACAGGCCCTTCTAGATAAAGTAGAGAGCTTAGAAGACCGCGTCACAGATCTAGAGCGCGATTTATCTAGCATGAAGTACGACATCGAGCACCCGCACGGTTGCCACTGTACGAGCTGCGACTAGTACTTAGCTAGTACACCTTCGGCGTGGTCAAAAGATGCCTTCTTACCTAAGTCGGTCTCTTTACCTCTATATGAGATATACCACCGCATACTGCGCTTGATGGGCTTCTTAAATAGCTTAGCCGTGTCGCCCTTGTACTCCATCTCGTAGCCCTCAGCAGTCTTCTTCCACTCGGTGAGTAGACACTGGGCCTCTAGTACTAAATCCCTCATGTATCTACCCCATTCCTAGTACGATACTACGGGTCTCGTCATCCGTCTTCACTATCTGAATACCAGTTTGTAGGGCCTCTTTAACGCTCCAATAAGTGGTGTCGGTTGAAGACCACCAGACGTTTTTACCTACGCGCTTAACGTGTTTGTACTTGCGGTCGCCGTGATGGCTCTTTAGGAACTTAGCTGTGGCCGCCTTAAGATCCAATATGTCTTGGCGTTGGTTCTTATTCTTGGTGGCGAATATGATGGCGTCCTGCTTGCGGAAAGCTTTAACACCCTCTGGAGCCTTGCTGTTGGCGAACTTCTCTGCGTCCTTAAGGATAGTGGTCATCTCCATGGGCCTTTTAGCCTCTAACTGGGTACGTACCTGCTCTAGTAAGGCCACGGTGTCGTGCGTCATAGGATAGATCCTAGCACTTTTAACTACTTCTTAACAACGAGAGCGTGAGCGGGGCACGCCCAATCGTGTTTGTCGGGGGATATCGCGTACCTGACCTCCCCTGCGGCGGCCTCTTCGCACCCGTCCAGGGGATCTCCGAAGGCGCAGACCCTGGGTTTTAGGCGGTCCACAATCTCCTGGTCGAACCCCTGCATATAGAACCTGTAGGTCCCTAGGGCGGACTTGCTGGTCGTATGCATCCTAGCGCATAGTTCCATCTCAAAGCCCTCCTGGTGGTGCTTAAAGCCGCAGGTCGGACACTCAGGTACCGATGGCATGTAGCGTACGCAGGAGAGCGAACATCTCTGGGGATACGCGTAGTATTGGCGGTTCTCCAGCCACGCGAGGTTCTTCCACGGCGTGCACATTTTCGGGAAGGTTGGAGTCTTCCTTGAAACCCCAACCCATCGCGCTCCCCTTACCGTGAACCTTACACGTGGGCGGTTTATAGAACCCTTTGCATACGCACACGTTCATTTTGACTCTCCGTAGTAAATACTCTGACCCATCTTCCAGGTACAGTCTTCGCACATGGTGTAAGGCACCCCAGTGCCCTCGTCTAGGACAATATCGCCCGGTTTGGCATTAACGAGTAGCCCTTGGTAATACTCGGGCTCGGGGGCTTTAGGTCTAAAGATATCCAGAAACACCCGACGTTCCATAGCCTCGGGGCACAATTGGAAAATGTCGATCTTAAAGCCTTTGTAGCTCCACACCTCGACGTGCTTAGTATCGGTAGATCCGGACTTAGCCCACTTCTTATGCACGCCCGCGCAGTCCACTCGGCGATTCATACCGAACGCCTCAAGTAGGTTCTTGACCTCGACGTAGCTATTGCGAGTGGAGCTATGGGGTATGATAAGGACATCCAGGTCGTTATCGGAGTAACCCTTGTGTAGGGTAGATCCGGCCAGAGCTGCGTGGTAGTTAGGATCTAAGGCTGTTTCTAGCTCTCGGACGAACTGTACAGCCCTGTCTAGATCCCATTTATGCATCTGGCTCCATGACGGCGATAACATCGCTCTCACACATAACTAGAAGGTCGTCTCCTCCTACGTTAATGTCGGTTCCGCAGTGCTTCGGGAAAAGAATATGGTCCCCAACTTTTGTGTCTAGGGGATATACGGTCTTGCCGTCCTCGCTTAGGGTACCGTCGCCCTGAGCTACGATCTCACCCTCCAGCGGCTTCTCTTTAGCCTGGTCTGGGATGATGATACCTCCGGGGGATACGGTGTCGTTGGCGATGCGCCTAACAAGGAGTCGGTCGTAAATAGGAATGATCTTCATGGTTGTTTCTTTCTACCACACTAGTGGGAGTCTAGGAATTTGTATTTCGGCCATTTAGGCGCCTAACGAGATCGAAGCACAGGTTGATTTCGTCGGCCCACTTACAACCCTTGGCATAGTTACTAATGAACGCGACTATAGCCAGGCGCTCTTGCTCAGCGGCATAATCCGCCATAGTCCGAGCGCGTTCTAGGTCGTCAAGAAGCCTAGGTAGTCGCTTGAAACACTCTGCCGCGTTCTCTGGGCGGCCCGCCATCATCTTAAGGTCCATTACGTCTTTAGCGCTAAGACCCCCGTCCTCCCGCTCTGCGAAGGGGCAGCCTGTATTAGCGCACTCGCCCTGTTGCCACCCGTGCTCGCACTTAGGCTTCGTCATCGTCTTTACCACGGGTAGAGTCCTTAAGGCCCTTACAGGCTGCCATCATGGCGTCAAACGGACTAACGTCCTCTAGCATCAAGGAGGATTGGTGGACGTACCCGTCCTCTGTGGCAAGCTCTACGGTAACACTGCCACCGCTGGCTAGCGTTCTGAAGTCTTTAGCGCTTAGTAGGATCATTTAGTCTCCCAATGTAATATAGAGCTGTCTATATAGTTATTACACAAGGGGCATTTTACGTAGTCCCCGTCGCGTTGGTCTGAGCGCACGTCTGAGCGGTCGAACTCTATAACGGAATCGCAGGTACGACACGTATAGTTAGCAGTTGTAACCTTTAGCTTGCCGGTCTTTATTATTTTAGCCATCAGTCAAGGTCCGGATCATCATAGAAGTTGTCCCCGTCTTCTAGGTAGCGCTCCACGCGTGCGTTCCTAGCCTCCTTAACCATGCGGGGCTCCGCGATAGGCTTGTACTCGCCTTTATGCGTTCTGGCTATGCGGGCGGTTAAGTTGTTAGCTATAGTGAAAGTAGGGGCGTCTACGTTACGTGTGACCACGTTAACCGTACCTACGTCCATAATGACCTCGATCCAGTGCTGCTTAGATGAGGCTATGTACAGCCTATCCGCGTCCGCCTCGATCCTAGGGCAGTTATTCCCAAAGAAGCTCTTCACCGTCTGAGTGAGTGTTCGGGAAATGGGGCGCTTCTTGCCCTTCCCCCACGTTATGATTCTGTCATCTTGTTTCATGTTGTCCCCACGCATTACCGATACCGAATTGCTTGTTCTTCTCGACTATATAGTTTAGAAAGGCCCCTTCTAGTAACCTAGCCATCACGGCCACTCGGAGCACGCTAGTACCTCGGAGCGGTCGCCTACTAACTCCATAACGTTAGAGAGTTTACACGTCTCCCCGTCATCGAATTTGAATGTGCGCTCGGCGGCCTCATGTATGCTTAGCTCAGTAGCCGTGAGGGGAAAACCCTCGTACTCCTCCATGTCTTCTATAGCGCGTACCAGAGCCAACGCTTCTTTGTCGTCCACAGCGGTAACCCAATAGGTCGCACCGCCGTCATCGACTTCCCATAGTTTTCTGCGAGTCATGGAGGAATTTCTACCAACTACTAGGGCTCGTGTCAATACAAAGAATCTTTACTTGGTAGATCTAATAGCGTTGACAATAGGGTAGTAGCTTAGTACATTAGTCTTGTAGCCAATGACGAACTCAGAACTAAAAGAGTATTTCGCGGAACTGGACGCGCTGTCCACTCGACTGGAAAAGGCGCACGTTCTGCACTTTCAACACGACGACGGAACCTACTACTTCCTACCTGTAGGGGAAGAGGTTGAAGTCTACTGGGAGTGTGATGGGGAGCCTCCTCACCTCTACGCTAAAGAACCTAAGGCGGACGCTCGTACTCGATACAAGCAACTGCTTTCCGAAGATTTTTCACCAACCCGTTAGGAAGACTTATGAAGCTTTATAAAGTATCGTTCACGCGCATGGTTGCGCAAACCACTGAAGTTTACGTGGAGTCCGAATCACCGGAGCAGGCTGCTAGCCTAGCGGAGACGCTGGCGTCATGCACCGCTGTATCGTGGACCACGGTGTCCGACGACTACACTTTCGAGCTACTGGAGACCGAAGAGCTATGAGTGACAAAGAAGCAATTCAATACACGCTCGCCAATATCGAACAGCGAGGGTTCGAAAAGCTGAACGAGATCCCTGTGACACTTCGGGAAATGGCGGATGAAATAGAGCGCAGACTCATGCGCGTGAAGTCACTACACGACGCCAACCACGTCGTGACAGTCCAACTACGAAACTTAGATGCTCACGTCGGCATGCTCCGAGAGTGTGTCTCTAGTGCGATTGCAGACCACGCTAGAGTTATCCAGGTAGCTCTGAAAGAAGAAACCAATGAGTAACGATTACATTTACCCTCCTAGCGACCCCACTGAAGCCGAAGAGTGGGCTTATGACAACGGGTTCTCCGCTGTAGCCTACGCGGCTGGCTGGATCCAAAGTGGCCGTGGTTATGGTCAGGAGCAGACTAAGGAAGAGTGGCCCGAGTGCCCAGGTTTCGACTTCGACAGTGGTATCCCTGATTGGGATTGTGGAATAGACGAGGATTACGACTATGAGTATCGTACTGCCCTCTGCTACCACGTCACTACTACTCCCCAGATAGAGGGTTGGGAGTTCGTGGACCGCTTCCAGGTATGTCCAGAGCCTGAGCTATCGGATGGGTCCGGTGCGATAACCGGGGTCGTTTACATAGGCGAGGAGAGCGCCGAACTAGTCTATAGGCGGCTTCATGAGGACGACTAGTGGCTCGCCGACTTCTGACCATAGCTAAGTGGATCAACGAAAACCTTCCCGAACTGCGGGCGCATGTCGAGGAGGGCCACTGTAACACCGACCGCAAGATTGGTAGACTCAGGTGGCCAGGCAAGGGTAGGACTGGTAACCAGCTCCTCGTGTATCGCAAGGTGGACAAAGTCAAGGTGCTAGACCATAACTCCGCTGAGACCTATCGATCGAACGCCGAAGTAGAGTACTGGCTGGATAGGTGGGTAAAAGCCGAGTGTACCGAGGGTTGCTACACCGTGCATAACAAAACATGCGTGCTATATGCGCCTGTATAAACTTAGGTGCTGGGTACTACGCCCGTACTATAACTGGAAGTACGAACGCGTATTGAAGGCCCACCGCGACGAGTTCGGAGAGAACTCAGGACTTCCGTGGTGAGTACCAGCGTTTTTGACCTGTCCAACCACACTTACTACAAAACCCAACCTTCGAGCTGTGCTCGTAGGTGCATATGCGTATTGTGCCCGGCTTTATAGTCTCCGTCTTTATAGTCTTTAGTACGGGCGGGTTACCTATAAGCTGGGCCAGGACTCCACCGTCCCAGCCTTCGCTTAGGCGGGTCCTAGGAGGCTCGAAACCAGGGGAGTACAGAACCCTGGAGCACTCTAGACACTCCCACCCGGTCTCGGTCTTACTCATAGCCAGCCCGGTAGCGCAGTAGTCGCACGTCGGGGGCTTACCTGATCTTAGTGGTATGTACACTCCTGGATATTTCATCATTACTCCTGGTGAGTACGTCAACGGCTATATAGACCATCTCAGCGACTATAACAGCGAGGGTCGCCACTACAGGACCAAACCACTCACACGCCAATATAGCCGCGAAGCACTGGATCTTGTTGTCGGTTATTATCGAGTGACCTATTCTCTTTAGCTTCTTCATTCCTCGGTACCCATAAGCTTGGCCCATGGCCCCTTAGTTCCAAATAGATCCTTGGCTATTTGCCTAGACACAGCCCTAGAATCCTCCTCCCAGTTGCGACGTCTCCACGCTTCTAACTCGGGATCTATCTGCCCCACGTGGTCTCCACAGGTGAAGGTCCTAGAACAGCTATCGCACCGCGTTAGAGCGTATAGGAGCCCACCGTCCCAACCTTTAGTCATCATCGTTCTCAGGCCACACGGGCTCGGGAGCCCACGGGATAACATCTAGGAACGCCTTAGGCATAACTAGAGTGACGTATTTAGGATGCACTGTTAGCGTGGGAGGGTTACCAGCCACGCCGGTAAGATCGTGAACCCGTACAGTGACTTCGTCCACGCTCTTAAAAGTCACTACCCCGAACACAAGGGCCGGATCCCACTTTTCCCAGATAGGCTGCTTACTCGGACCGCTACCCGTGTAGCGCCCGGTCCACTTCCCCTGAGGCATCATAATGCCCACAAGGTCGCCTTTCCTAACCGCGTACAGCACGTAGACTCTCGGACTTAGTAGGAGGTGGGGGGATATTAACGGACTCTAGGAGTAACTCTTCGATGTCTTCATCGTTCAGCTCTACTTCCACCTCTTCCGCTACAGTTCCCTTTGGGCTAAGGCGATACAACAGGACAAAGCATGTCACGGCGCCCCAGGCGACGCCGTACGCTAGCTTAAGGAGTACGTTAGCGTCCGGCAGTGAAAATACCGTAGCCAGTTTGGCTCCTATAACCATGACAACAAGCATGAGGATAAATCTTAGAAAAATCATTAGTAGTGTCTACCTTGTCTAGAATTAGAAGTCAAGAGGTCCGTCTTTATCTTCGGGAAACGTTAGCCAGACCTCACCGCGACAGGCTATGCACACGTTACCTGTCTCGGTGTGCAGGAGGGTTCCAGATACGTGGTCTTCCGCGCAACGCCAGCGCCGGTTATCCCACCAGCGCGTAGGTTTAGTCCCGAAGATACCACCGGACTCTCTAGGACCCTCTTCCTTGTCCGCAATTAGCTGAAGCCGCTGCTCTAGCGTTAGTTCCTTTACTACCGCGCTAGGTACACCAGACATAGCTCTAATCTCTTCGGGTACCCTGTCCAGCTTACTGGCGAACTCCGCTACCCCGGCCTTGAAGGAATTTACGTTAACCTTCCCACTCCCGCCGTATGGATTCTCGGGGTACTCCCAGCACCCGCCTAGGGATGCGTGGCGAATAGCTAAGATCTCAGAGTCGAAAGGACCACAGCTTCCCTCGTCCGGGTATTCGGTAGACCAGTAGCACCACGCGTTGTGGTTCCCCATGTACCCGTTGGAGAACGTTAACCCGTCCCGGTCTTTCTCAGTTAAAGGGGGGAGATCTAAGCGCTCAAAGTAATAGTCTAGGGAGTACAATAGGGCCTCCCCGTTGTCTCCATCTCCGCCGAACTTCCATCCTAGTGCGTCGCCGCAGAATAAGAAGTCCAGGGACTCTAGATGCTTTGCCAGCTCTAGAGACTTAGGGTGGTGCTCGACGCCGTCTTCCCATCTCTGGGTAAAGTCCAGGTTGACGCCCTTGTACATCTCTCGCATTTGCTTTTTAGTGAACATCGTAAGCCCAAACCTCTCCCCAAGAGTTAACTTTAGCGCCGTCCGCTAGGGACACGCCTACGCCGCTAGACGTCGTCCATACAGCGTATTTGTAAGGGTTGTAGAGTACACGCTCGAACACCATGACGGCTCGCGTCCACTTGGGTATAAGGTCGCCCTCAAGCCAGGCGTGTACGTTCTTGCGCTTCTCCTTGAGTACGCGCTGTCGTCCAGCTTCCTTAACTACTAACTTTACGTTCTCTAACTTGACACTGTTGGGGTGGGAAGTGACTCTCCAACCTTTAGCGGTCTTGGTCTGCATAGACAAAGTACCAGTGTGTAGGTTCCTATAAACTCTTACGCGCATCTTAGTGTCTCCCCTCGCAGCAGTTGTACCTAAACTCGGCCCGCCCAACGTGCTTGCGATTGCCTATTGTTGTATGGAAGCACCTATCTCTCCCTCCAGGTGGCTTAGTCCACTCACTAACAGGCTGTAGGCCTAACTCTACGCGTAGGGCCTCTAGCCTATCGCACCACACCTCCAGCCAATAGTAGTCTCGGCCGACGTGGATGTAGGAAGGGTATTCAAACTCTATTACCTCTCCCTCGTATTTACCCCAGGCATCTAAGTTAGTAGGGATGTCCCTACCGGCTCGAACTACTGTGATATGGGGCGGGAACCTAGTACCTTGTACCGGCAGCTCTTCGGGAATCAAAGATCGGTAATAAGCGCTAAAACTACGATTAAGGGCAACGACCAATCGATGGCCCACATGGTCCACTGAGTATTTAAGTCTGCCCTTCGCGCGTAACATATCATTTGATCCTCACTATAGCTTTAGGAAGCGGGTTGCGCTTAAACGCAAACTCTGCGGTGTCTATACGACGTTTGTCTCTAAGGAACTTCTCCTCCCCCGAGTACTCAGGCTCTACGACAATGTCTACAGGCTCCCAGGAGCGCGGGCTACGCGCCCAGTACTCGCAGCAAAGTATTAGGACTGAACCTAGTGCGGCGCCTACAAGGGCGTATATGACTTCTTCAGGACTCATCGTCTAGTTCGTCTAGTTCTAACCACGCTATGAACTGTTCATGCCAACCAGCGCCGGACAGCTCGTCGGGCCAGTTATCGGGGTCTGTAGCAGCGTTAGATTCCCAGTTAGCCTCGAACCTATCTATCTGATCCCGCAGCATACCTACAAAATTAGCTCGTTTCATAAACTACCCTCCAATTTATTGTATTCGGCGTCTAGTACCTTAAGAGATTCTAACGTACCGTCGAAGTGCTCCCAGTCCACGTGCTCGAAAGTTAGTTGCCACGTAAGATCCATACGATGTAGAGCCATCTCGTCTAGCAGTTCTACCATCCTATCTTGTTTCAAGGCGCGGTCGAAAGAACAAGGAGGGCACGTATCTGCGGTAGTCATTAGTACCTCTTGACACCTTATGCACTTACGAGTCATCGCGGCACCGCCCCGAAGGATACAATAGCGCTGGTATCGTTAGCGTCCATCCACCGTGCGGTAGTGGTGAAGTTCCCTATCTTAGGAGCGCGGAACACCAAGGTAACCCCCTTCTTATCAGCCGCCTTACGTATGGCGTTAGCTTCCGAGTCCGCCTCTACCGTGGTCCAGGCTCTTCGGGTCTTGTTACGCCCGTTGACGTATCGAAATACTTTGAATTTTATCATTAGTTCTTTTGCTTTAGTCATGTTTTCCCCTTAGCCCTCTGCGCCCTCTGCGCCCTCTTCAGGCTGCTCGTCGTGCATTATGATCTCGTCGGGCTTAACACCCATCGCACGTGCAGCCCGCACGAAAAGCTTTTCTAGTTGTTCGTTTAGCATAGCGAACTCGCGCTCGGTCATGGCGTCCATGGTCTCTTGGTTCTCTTTCATCCAGAACTCTGTACGCTCTAGGCACCTAACCAGAATCTCCTGTGCTAGCTCTTTAGCGCTGCACTTGTCGCCCTCTTCGTTAGTAATCATAAGTCCTCCCCAGGTTGTTACAAGAAGAATGTATCAAACGGCGTAGGTATGGTCAAGGGCTAAGTTAGTCGTCTTCGTCATCCCGCTCGTTGTCGTCGTCGTGTTCGTGATCGCTCAGAATCTCGTAGAGTAGATCCATCCACTCCCCTAGCGACATATCTACATTGGGGACGTCTCCATCCATATCCATATTGACTACGGCAGTCTCGGTAAGAACCATCCACTTCTTGGTTTTCATGCTACCCGTTTACCACCCGATATAGGTGTAGTCAACGTTAATAGTGTGGTACAGTCCTATCATGTTCCTATTGGCTATATTAGGTCTAGTCCTACTTGTGTGCGCTGTTGTGGGGGCCGGGTACCTCATACTCGCCGCCCGGCGTGCCGTGTTCGAGGAGGTCCTATTAGATGCCTACAAAGCTGGAGACTCATGGCAATACAAGAAAGAGTGAAGTAGGATATAGGAATGAGGGCGGCTAAGTTCGCCGAATCCGTGAGCTAATAAGGGAGCTTTCCTCCCAGCCTTCAGTCGCCGTACCCGATCCCTGTGGTCAATCCTGGGGTCCTACTCACCATCAGTACGTGCATGTAGTACAAGAGGAAAGCTCCCCCTTTTACTGGGCTGCTGTTAGTGTTAGGATCTTTTTATGAATATACGCCGAGCTATGGAGTCCCTTTTAGAGAACGTTCGTCCGGGCCGAGACCCTTCCAGCCGAAAACCCTTCAAGGGTGTAACTGACGCAAAGATGCGCAAGGCCCTGGAGGCTGTGGAATCCGAGTACGAAGATCTAGTAACGGCTGTTGGAGTCCAGAACGACCTGGAGCCTCACCTGCATCGTCTAGAGAAGGCCACAAAACGCGCTATAGCTGCGGTGTCCTAATGACTGAAACCGCAAACGTACTTCTTGAGCGCATCATAGAGCGGTTAGAGGAAGAATTGTCCTCCAGCGACGCCAACACTATGTCCACTATTGAGAAGCGAGCCAAGGATGCGGTTAAGCTAGCGGACTCTATCATGCACAGCGTCACTCAGTACCGTAAGAACCCGGATAGGTACAGGCCTCAGTTAGGCAACATACGTAATGACGCTAAGGTTCTAGAGCGCATGGGCCGAGTTATCCTTAAGCTCATGGGGAACATAAGATGAGCGTACTACGCCGTATGGATTCACTACTGGAGCGCATGTCTCCAACTGCGCCTGCGGTTGTGGGGTCCAAGCGTTCGGGAAAGGCTAGCATGGCGAGGGTTAAGGCCTTTGACTTGGCTAGTACTTGTGAGCCTCTTAGGTTCCGTATAAAAGAACTAAAGCACCTACTCAAGAAGGCCGATAGTCCTATGGCGGCCCAAGTGGTCCAGCGCCTAGACAAGAACGCCGAAGAGCTATGTAAGAACTCGTCGCACTTGCGCGACATAATGCGTAAAGCAGACCCGCAAGGGTAGGATCCATCCGACTTCCACGACAGTTGGTACTCTAATTCGAAGCTTGATATATAGGGACGTGCTAGCTATAGTCCTTATATCAACCGGGCGGATCGCCCAAGCACATAGTCGCTTGGTCCCGTTCGTGGCTCAACTGCTTGCGGTTGGGCCTTTTTTTTATGCTAGACTTAGCGAACATGAGTCTTCGGGAAGCTATTGAGGAGTTGAGGGAGTCCAAGTGGGCCAGGGCTCAGTGGCTCGATACGTCCGTCAAAGGCCTTGAGCTAGAGGTGTTGACCAATGGCTCGGCGGGCGGTCCTAGTGTTAGGGCTCATTACGACGGTGAGATTGTCGGGGAACTCAATACTCAACCTATGAAGTATGGGGACCAAAAGGTCTTCGCAGTGGTAGATATCGAGGTGGATGACACCTACCGGCGCAAGGGTTTCGCTACCAGGATGTACGAGGCAGCTGCAAAGCTCGCCTGTAAGGCAGGAAGGCCCCTAGCGTCCGATGTAACGAGGTTCGCGGGCCCTCGCGCCTTCTGGGCTAAGCAGGTCAAGAAGGGCAATGCTGAGGCTGTAGAGGCCCGTGGCGGTGAGGCGTTTGTGTTGGTATGCCCGGCTCCTAAAACGCTGGACTAATCGTGCTTAAGAGCTTGGTCATATCTTAGTTAAGAGCTTCTCTAGCGACTCTAACAGTGTGCTTAGGTCTGCGCGGTGTTCGGCTAGTTTATCTACTTCGCCCCTGGGACCATACAACAGCGTAGCTAATACGCCGTTGTCCCAGCCCTCATCTTGCCGGGTGAGGCGCACCTTACGTACCTGAGCTGCCCTAAGCTTATATTGGTAGTGTGCGTAGCAGTACTCGTCGGGCGCGAGTACGGATCTCTTGCACTTGCCGCTCTTGCACTTAGCCACCTTCGGACCTGTATACCATACTAAGGCTGTTTACTCTAGACTAAGTATGTGCTATATCGACGTATGACCGATTACATAGATCCTGAGCCGGTGTACGTCAACGACATGGCCTACTTTACCCTAGTGGTTAATAACTACGATGGCGTGGCCGGATACAAGTTCAAGGCTACTATAGTAGAAGGCAGTGTAGCTGGTTACGGGCGCACGATAGCGGAGGCTGTTAAGGACCTGTCCGACATAATGCTTAGGCGATCTAACGACCTTAAGGATCTCGTGGAAGAGCTGAGTGCCTACGACACGGTGTCCTAAGTGTGGAGATCCTTCTAGGATCTACCACTACGCGACCAGACCCTACGAACTAGTGTGCGCGGGGTGTAAGAACGAGTGGGACAGTGAGCTTCCCGATCAGGAGTCGTGGGACCGAGCCAGGGAAGGCTGGACGGAACTACTGGCTAAGTTACTAAATGATACGTAAGCCTAATATACAGCAGATACCGTCAGCCCCCGCTATGGTGTGCGATACCTGCTCCAAACGGATAAAGCTTAGGGAAAAGTTCTACTTTACCGCGTACGGCGCGTATCGCAGGTGCGAGGGATGCTACACCCTTACGCAGCGCCGAGTAGAGGGGTGGTCTGGCACCACGGCCCTCCTAATGTATAGCCCTGAGGAGCTAGAGGCTCTGCGCACTCCTAGGTGCTATGACTGCGACTCGGACTTAGATCGGGTAACATCGGACCTGTGGGGCTGCCGTAGCTGCTACGAGCAAGGGTGTACTTGCTTCCTTTGCGCGCCTTGTGCCTTTTGCGAGAGCCTAGTCTGTATATGATATGAGACCTATCTTACAGCGGCACCTACAGCACTCATCTTCTCCATAGCAACGCATAGGGGGCGTGACGCGACTACAGTGCTCGACACACCCGAACCAGCGGCACCGCCAGCCCCTGCGGTACTCGCCTCCGTGGTATTCGCGTAGCTTCACACCCTTAACGGCTACAGCTCTAGGTACGCGCATTCGTCTTAATCAGGTCTCTAACCTTAGATCCCAGCACTTCACACTTAAGCAGATGCGGATCCTCTTCACCTATGTAGGGAGAGTCCCGCATGCCGTCCGTTAGGCGCTTAAGTGCACGCTCTATCATCTCTAATTCGTGCCTATCAAACGTCATCGTTTCTGTCCTTTGGCATTAGGGCCTTCAGGCGCTCTACGGCCTCGCTGTGCCACCCAAATTGGACGGCTAACTCAGCTAGGGAGGCGTCATCCCATCCCACTATGACGCCATATATCCAGGCGTGGATGCGATCTTCGGACCAGTCCCCTACCCAAATAGTCATAGCAGCGCGTACAGAGGATAGACGCGCTTCCGTGGCGGTCTTCTCGCGCAGGGCCTTAATCTCATCGAACATAGCGTTGGCATTGTTCTTTAGCCACTCAACTGCGTCCATACCAGCCGAGTGACTACCACTGTAGGAGGCTACGTCGAATAGGGCTTTACCCTTCTGGATATCAGCGGGGTCTTCGGGATACTTTGAATCATCCATAGTTTTCGTACTCCTTTATCCAACCGTCCACACACGACGTGCAGGTCCAGTAACCGTGCCACCCATCTTCGTCTACCATAGCCTTCTCATACCGGCATCTGGTACCCGCAGGTATAACGTGTTGCCGTCCGATAGGGGAAGCACACAGGTGGTCCGCCCGCGTATGCACCATCTTGACCTGTTGGCCTCTTAGGTACGTATCTCGGTCTCCTGAGAACAGGTCGGCGTGTAGATAGCGATCATCGGGATTGATCCCGAGTTCCTGCTCCTCTACACTAGTGAGCCCTAGACCCCGTACGATCATACCTTACGCCTTATGGTGAACTGTAGCGTAGTGAGGTCGTACCCTCGGTCCTCTAGCTCCTGTATAAGGGTCTTGTCTCCGACCATCTCGTGGCAGAAGAAGGAGTTAAGTAGGGATCCGTCACACGATATAGGATAGCTAAATACGATGTCGGGGCCGCACCCTTCGAAGTTGGCCCTCCACCGCGCCGCTAGTGTTCCTGGTTTAAATCTCATTAAAATAGACAGGGTTCGCACCCGCCTCCGTTGCATAGTTTTATATAGGTCAGACTATCTCGGTAGGGAGCTATCCCACCACACTGACCAGTCACGCCAACGTACAGACTCGAATTGTCATTGTGAAGCTAAGCGAGCCATTAGCACCCTCAGGTGCTCGATGTCTCGATCTATAAAGTTGTTTAGACAAGCTATAAGCTCATCGAATTGGGCATCGGTTAGGCCCGCTAGATAAACAGGATCTAGGGCCCTCGCCTTAAGTTCTTCGTAAGTGGGGTCTGGGTCTGTCATTAGTCCTCGAACAGTTGAGAGAAGGTACTCTTAGCCTCGTCGTAGGTCTCCTGTAACACGCTTACGCGCTCGTGCATCCAGTCTAGCTCTGCGAAGCCTTCTCCCAGGGCTATAGCCGCTCTGAGCGCCGTTAGGTACTCTAAAGCATCCATCTTAACCTTCAGGGCTCTGTAGTCCATTGGTTGCTTTCTTGGCTTAGATCCCATGTCATTTCACTAATTCTAACTTCTTAGCTCTGGGTAACTTCTTTATAGCGTGCTCTCGCTTTAGCGCTTTGGACTTACCTACTACCTGCTCGGTATAGACCAACTTTACTGGACCTCGACCTCGCGTGTACTTGGCGCCTTGTCCCGAAGAGTGGCACGCTACCCTAGCTTCTACGTTCTTAGTTATACCGGTGTACAGGGAACCGTCCGAACACTCGACCATGTATACGAACCATCTACGGTCTAAGCACGCTAGGCAGTTAGGGTTGAATACGGCCCCGTGAAAGCATAAGTCTGCACATTGGTGGCACAGTGGCGCTGTCCCACACCCGCAGGTACACACCAGGGTAGGTGGAGGTTGCGTGTCCAGGAAGACTACCGTGTTGGGTTGGTAGCCCATCATAGTATCTACCTTGTCACAACGACGGCAGCGCACAGTGGTGCTGTAGCTACCGCGTTCAGGCTCCAGAGACAGAGTATCGAAAGGGTTGATCCGAGTCATTACTTGGCGCGGTCTACAACGAGTTCGTCCAGCATACCGGTAGTGTCGGGCTCCGCGTCGCACAGGGCTTGTAGCTGTGCCTTAGAGGCGTCATCCCACACCAAAGAATCGGAGATCACAGGGTACATAATGGTGTTGAAGTCGGCAACATGCAGCAGCCCGAGAGTATGTCCGATCTCATGTGCGGTAGTTAGGATACCAGCGTCTCCTTTTCCTAGTACCCAGTCTATCAAGATGGTGTCCCTCGGCATCTCAGCACGCCTAAGAGCTTCTCCTATGAACGCGCAGCCCACTACGTTAGGGCCTCCTGGGTGCTTGTCCATGGTGACTATGGGATTAACAAACCCAGCACTATCGGCGGACCCTACCAGGCGGCACCCGGCTGCTTCGTTAATTACATCTGCGGCGGATAGCAGCATGTCCGCAGCCTCCTCTGGGGCCGAGTAGTCATACAGGGCGGCGGGCTCCGTGCTTTCAGGATCGGAACACCCTAGGGCGATAAGGGCGATAAGGGCGTATATTGGCTTCACGATAGATCCTAGTTGTGTGAGGTGTTAGGCTTGACTACGGGCGGGGTTACTTTAGTTGAGGTGGTAGACTTGGCGTTAGCTGCCTCCTCCGCTTTGTTAGCCATGGTGTTAAGCATGTCTATGTAAACGCGAATCTCGGCTATGAAGTGGTCGTGAGTAGCCTTTAAGGGTAGGGCGGCCTCCGCCGAGCTACCTAGCGCGGGTTGGATAGTGACGATCCTAGCTAGGGAGTTAAGTAGCCCCAGTAGTACCTCCGTAGCGCTACCCATAGCTAGGCGCCAAGGGATTCCCAGGGGAATTCAAAGCGACCCCAACGGGATTCGAAGCTAGTACAAACCAACACCTAACACTGCGGTTTCACATCAACTAGCTTCAATCATTGGCGGCGCTCTACCATCTAGTCACACCTGTTTTCGTCGTTCCTCGTTTCGTTTTGCCCGGGGCAACGGGCGTGTCCCTGCCTTCCACACTAGATGGCAAAACAAGGCCGAAGCGAGCGTCCCGAAAGCTAATCCAGGGACTCCTGGACTGGTATGAAGAACCA
>Ga0114918_10000364_pt1 | contig 39418 bp, 50 predicted proteins | sample LantaG_FD_87015 | JGI IMG/M metagenome (GOLD analysis project Ga0114918, IMG submission 87015) | Deep subsurface microbial communities from Baltic Sea to uncover new lineages of life (NeLLi) - Landsort_02402 metaG | ecosystem: Environmental > Aquatic > Marine > Oceanic > Sediment | place...
CCAAAAAGTAATAAAAACGGACTTAAAATTCTCAATAACCCGCCACCTTGCTCACTTTTCTTTTCTTGTTTTACTTCTTTTAAAAGTAATCCGATGTTGGTATTAACGCCAAGTAGTTGTTTATAAGATTGTTTTTCAAACCTTGTGGGCAGGCGTTCTTGCTGCAATTCAACTTTTTTTTCCTTTTTTTCTGGCTTACGGTCGAACAGTGTTTTATTTTCTTTGGTTAAAAACGCTTTGGAGAGATTTTTAAAGCCGCTAGTAAATGTATTATCTAATTTTTTTGTTGCAGTTACTTGTTCATGTTGAGTGGTGTTTAGTGTTTCGTTGGATGACTGTGTGTTCTGTGTGTTTTTTGCAATTTGCTCAGAAAGAGACTCATTGCTCTTTACAAAAGATGACACTAAGTTTTTAAGTGATGCAAGATTGTCACTTATACCGGTAAATCTTTCATTAACTAACGACTCTATCTTGGATAGCGTGCGTTGTTGTGACTCATTTATATCTTTTAGACTGCCAAAAAGAGTATAAAGTTGATCTGCTGTAATTTCTCCCATTAATAATATTTAATGGGTAGTAAAGCTATACAGTAAAAAAGTTGCCGTCAACATCTATTACAGTATTTTCTAACTGTGTGTACTTGCTTTCCAGTGTTCGGTATTCTTTAACGTGATCGAAGATACTATTAGTTATTGTTGATGGAAATTTTTCTATTAAGGATATGCGATCCTGTATTTTTTGTTGTGAAAAAACATAGTTTGTTGTGTTTTCATCTGTAGAAAAGCTGATACTGTTTATAAACTTTGCAAGCTCATACACAACTAAATCACCAATAATGGTTTTAATGTCAGTTGTTTGAGTGGATTTGATTCTGTTCAAAACAAACGTGTTAATCTCCTTATCTGTACCTAAAGTCGGTATACACAATTTAATTGTCAAATTTCCTGCGGTAATGGTTTTATTAAACAAAGAAATGTCAACATTAATTGTTTTGTTTTCTTCAATCTTTTCAAGTAAGTTTATTTTTTTGCCATCTATATCAATAGACTCACTTAATCCTGTAGCTCGTAGGGACAGAGCTATAGCCGTTCTATCAAAGGTGTATAAATTTACTAAATTTGATGCGTCTGTTGCGTTTTCAAGAATAATTTCTGTTAAAACGTTGTTTAAGGCTAATTTTATTAGACTATCATCAATAGTTGTCTTTAAAAGTTCTTTTTGCTGTCGTAAGTTAAGCGGTTTAAACTTTAAGTTTGTTTTTATGGAGGGGACGTAAACTTCTATGCTGTTTTCTACACTTATTGTGTCAAGTTGTTTAAGTATGTCACTTAAATTCTGGCTCATATACTTATGTATGCATGAATGTTAAAAATTCAACATGAAACTAGCCATTTGGTGATAGTGGATTCTTAAAAGCTTGTTTTTCTGCAACCTCTGTCTGTTTTCTTTCATCATTATAGAATCCAATATATATCATTAATTCCGCATATGTAGAATTTTGAATAAGTTGAGAAGATAAATTCAATTTTGCAGATAAAAAGTATTCAAGCTCATAAAGTGATATGAGATCTCTTTTAAATGACAGTTTCAACAGCTCTAACGGTGAGTTGTTAAAAACACTGGGTGTTATTTCGTATGACGACTCACTATCTCCAACTGATGTTTGCACTGTTAGCAAAGTAAGCTCACCTATTTCACTCTCAAACTCCTTAATATGTTGTTTGGCGTCAAAATATACAACGGCGGGTAAAGAATCAATAATACTATCTTTATATTTTGTGATATCGCCGTTTGTTTCTGTTTGAATTGTCTTAATACATGATATTACAAGATCATTTTCATTATTAAAATACAGTTGTTCTGGTATTCCATACGTTATTTTAAATTTATCATATGTTTTGACAACATTATTATATTTTTTAAACAACAGGCTGTTATTTAGCTTGTCAATTATATCGGAGATTTCAAATTTAAGGTTGTATATTTGTTTATTTTTTGCTTCTAAAGAAAGCTCCAGTGCAGGATACACGCAGACTGATCGTATAGTTAATAAAATTATTAATTTGTCTAAGTATGTTAAATTCTTAGATTCAATTGTAGATAGTTGATCAATAATTTGATTGAAAGTGTCTATAATTTGTTCATTATTATCGTTCAACACCAGTTTTACTAGTTGTTTATATGATGCAAATGTCAGTTCTTTTAAATTTGTTGTTGTATTTAAACTGGGAACCTGAGCGACATAATTAAAACTAATCATTGCCTTAATAATTAATGTAAAACAAAAAAATTATCAACCAAGAGGATTGAAAGGTGCGGTTGTTAAGCCAGTGTTTGCAGGGTTGGTTATGCCTGCTAGACTGCCACCAGCTATTTGATCAATAATTGAGCCTACAGGCAAATACAGATTATCAGCTATGGTATAGTTTGTGTATGTCCATCTGGTTGTGAGTATTTGCAGCTTTTCTTCAGAGTATTCTAAAGATTGTTCACTGATATTGTATGGTGCACAGTTATAAAAATACCATACTTTGCGTGGCACCATGGATATATTTTGCAGTGTTCTTGTGTATTGCATGATCACCATGTTGGTTTTCATGTTTCTATCATCATACTGATTGCCAATGTTTGTGTATTGATCGCCAGGTCTGACTGTTAACCCATAGTGTGATGTTAAGATGGACCAAGGTCTAATAACAGAGTCAACAAAAGATACGTTGGACTCGCGAAACTCTAAAACTAAAGAAGGAGGATCAGTGGATCTATTGCCTGCTATTATACCAGGCAAAAATCCTCTATTATTATTTACAGAAACCGAGCCAACCTCATACTGCTCTGCAGGAATGCTCACCCCATGAACAAAAAGACATCCAATGACTCGTTGAAACGGAAAGGATTTAAGCAAATTCACAGCTGTTGTAATGTCATAGCCTTGTCTACCCGCGTCTACCCGTTCAAGTGATTGAATAAAGCTGGAGTTTAATGCTGTAGGAAACCGCTCAATAACAACAATCCATTGTGTTGTCATGGGAACAGTAGATATCCATGATGTCATTTGTGAGAGAAAATAGTCTCTCGCACTTATTAGGGGCTTTCCAGGAATATTAAACCCAATTAATGATGTGACTTGTGGTGCAAACGATGGATTTGTGCCTGTAAACACACCACCCACGTTGTTTAAAAATGAATTAAGCGGATCGTTCACTTAATTATTTATTTAAAAAGTAGCTTTAAACCGCTCTCGTAAAATAGTGGTAAGATACAGTGGCTTGAAACTCTACAGTTTGACCTGTACCTTCAGCAATATTATAGCTCAATGCACCAACTGATCTTGGTGATACACCGATGAGACTGTATTGTGCCACTCTGTTCATCTGATTATCTAGCTGAACTAGATCTATTACTGATGTAGGACCTGGTGTAAAGTAGAATCCTGTGCTATTAGCATCATTGAACACATAGCGTGACCAGTCTTCAAACTTTTGACGAATAGTTGTATTTGCATCTGCGTAAAATGTTAATGTATATGCTTCACTACCAGGATAAACAGCATTGCCAGGAAGATTGAAATTCAATCCCATGTAAGGAACTGGCACATTTGTAATGGCTCTTTCTGGTAAGGTTGCAGATTTAACATAAACAAGATCTGCCTCTTCGTCAAATCGTAGTGGCTGACCTGCTGCATCGGTTACACCAGGTGTTGAGATTGAGAGAACACGAAAATTAAAATCACGTGCAAATTCACGCTCACGCGCTACTCTGTAGAAGTTTTGTATTAATTGATTGACGTCTGCCATAAAATTATTTAGTCGTTATGATACTATCTCCTGGAAGTTAGTACTTGTTCTTGTTGCATAGAAGTTTACTAATATGAATTCTGCAGCACGTACAGGTTTCAAGTAAATATCAACTACTAAAGAGTTATCATCAATTACTGATGGTGTGTTGTTTCTCTCATCACAAATTATTAGAAAGTCATAAAGACCTTGTGTGTTCTTTGCAAGATCAAAAATAGGTGCAAGTACGTTTTTAATTTGTGTTCTTGTGAATAATGAGTTGGGTTCAAACACAAAACTACGAACAGTGTCACGTGTCTTGACTTCAAGATCAAGGAACAATCTTCGAACATTTATGCGATCAAAAGCACTAGGTGTTTTTTGTGATGTCTTTTGTCCAAATATTACAAATCCTTCATTGGGGAAAAATACTACAGGGTTAAGTGATATTTTATAGAGTGCATCGCGTTGTGTTTGCTTTGGATAAAAGCCCAAATCAACTATACCTGTAATTATGCCACGTGTAAAGCCTGCTGGCGCAAACCATGGCTGTGTATTGCTATCGGTATTAGCCATTGCTGCTGCAGCAAAACCGGAAAACGGCACCCAGACTTGTCTATTTGATGTAATATCAGCAACTTTGGCACAGTTACCATAAAGAGCAACATAGCTGGTGTTTATTGTGCTAAATTGGTTGCGTAATGGCCAGTAAATATCAGTTGAGAAGTTTTTAGTATTGTCCTCAAGTGTCTTTACACTGCCTTGTACAAAAATATTTGTAATAGGATCAGCAATAAACATGTGATCTTTGCGCTTTTTGGCTGCAAAGTCCACAAACGGTCCAACAGCTGCTGTGTAGTTCTGAGCCATTGCAGGTATTGTGGTTGGATTTTGAGCTGTTAAGCCTTGAACCCCTGAATCAAAAGCAACTGAGTCATCAAAGTAACCAGAAGTTGTGGGATTAAAAGAATTTGCATAAATGGTACCAAGACCACCTTCAACAGTTACAGTTAATGGATATATTTCGCTATTTTCAACCTTGTCAAGCATTCTTGTCACCTTGCCAGGTATATTACCAATTTTCTTTGTTGTGAGGCTTGCTACTGTATAATCACCAAGTGCCACAATTGAATCTGTGGAGCCAAGTGTGGAGAGGAATGCAGCATATTGTGCAGTTGTTGTGCCTACACGTGTTTCATAAGCAGCTGCAGTCTCATTGTCGAAAACTGATGCTCTTGGTGTGCTTAAGAATCTTACTTTCTTTTGAGGAATGATGTCAAGGTCGACCCATGTATTGCCTGTATCTTTATTAGAAATGTATGGGTTTACTAACACTACAACATTGCGTGATGCATCATCTACATTTTCCAAGAAAAAGCTTGAAGGAGGTCCAGCGTTTTGATCTTGAATCTCACGATAAAAATCAAGAGAACCAACATAACTTTCTTCCAGAAGATAATCAAGAGCAACTGTATTTGGCGAAAATACAGATTGGCGAAGTTTGAAGACACCAAGTGTTACTGTATCATCCCATGCATTTGTTGATCTATCAAAGCCACCTACATTTTCAATTACTTCGGAAAGACTTCCTTCTAATCCTGATGATGTAGCAGAAAGTGGGAAGTTTAACCGTACTTCAGGAAGAGAAACATAAGAGGAGAGGAAAGTTGCACCTGTATTAATTGATTCTACTTTATTAATGTTATCATAAGGCGTTGCAGGGTTTAAATTTGTGTTATCAATAACACCAACATAGTAACCTTCATACTTTGTGTTTATTGTTGATTGTGATTTATTAAGAATAACCAATCCTGTTTTACCTAAATCGCTAATACTGTTGATCTGTCGTACTGTTGCAGGGTTAAGTGCAGTTGCAGACCATGTAAAGGCATCGCCCCTTAAAATATCGAGATATTGCTGTTCTGTTAATTTAACGTGAATAGGCTTGCCAAAGAAATATGATCCTGATGTAAACTGTAAATTGGTGCTTGATGCACCACTAAAGTATGATGCAACTGGATATACTATGGCACTAAAGTCATCAGATATATCAACACCTAGATTATCACCATAAGGGAGACGATACACCATGACATTTGCAGGTGAAGAGAACACTGCTTTGGCTGTATGATAAAAATATCTTTCTGCACCATTGGTTGGTGTTCCAAAGATTTGTTCATATTCAGACAAGGAGCCAACCATGATTGGTTCGTTGGTTGGACCTTTCGGAGCAAAACCTGAGATAAAAACTGTTGTTGGCGGAGCTCCTACTGCTCTTAATGATAGATCAACTTCATTAATTTGTACACCCGGACTTTGAATTGTTCTTGCCATATAAAGTATTTATATTTTTTCTGTGTAACTTTTCACTATTTGGATATTTTCCTACAAGGAAAGTACAGGTTTAACAACAAATTGTGAATAACTGTATGTAAAAGATGATTCAACCTCACCAGGATCTCTATAATTATAATTTATACCTCCCAAAGAAATAGGAAACGCGTTAGTATAGACAAATTCTACTGTTTTTTTGTTATACTCATCAAGTGCAAAAATAGAAATGTCGCTGCGGTATTCCAAATTAGGGTTTTGTTTGAGTTTATTTCTATCACCACCATGAATAATGGGAACAAGCTCATTTTCATCATACACACCAGTTTTGTCATTATTGAGCAAATTTAACCATGAATAAAGAACCCAATAGTTGTTGAATCTGTTATCTATTGTAAAGTTAACTGTGTTGGGCGCAAATGCTTCACGGGAGTGACTTGATGCAGCCAATGTCTGGCCTGCATATCTTACATTAACAGGTGGTATATCTACTGATGGAACAACAGCTCCATAGACAGAGAACTGCATGGTGTCAGGTGAAATATAAGCTTCTCCTCTTTCATATTTTGATATAATTTTTCTTAAAGACGCTGGTAAAGAAAAAACTAAAGAAAATTTATCTTTCCTTGACTTATTGAGGGGGCTTTGAAGATATGTTATTTCATTTGACATATATTATAAAAATTTCCAACCCTGCTCTTCAAGTTCATTCATATCTGTGAAAGTGTTGTCATTGTTGCCTTGCATTATTATGGGCATTGCAAAATTAACATTTTCACCGTTTTTTTCATTAGAATAAATAGAAGTGGGATTTATAAAGTATTTAATTCCATAATCGAGCGGTTTAATTTTTAATGGCTTTTTATTATCATCATACTGCTCAACTTCAAAATACTTTTCGACAATATCGTTATCGAGAATAACAAGAGCCCATATCAAACTCATGACCCTATCATCCCAGTTGTCTGATCCTGGTTTCGCTGCCCATGTGCCATTTGGATAGCGTACAAAGTTTTTAAGCTCGCTCAATGTTCTGATATCACGAATTTTAACACACTTCAATTCATTGACCCAGTATCTCATATTTGTTACACCTCTGTACTTTGTATTTGTATGTGCTACTATTCCAATTTTATTGAAGTTCAAATTGCCTGCTTTTGCGCCATAAGATACAATATTTTCATAGTTATATGTGTGTCGTAGCTGATCGACCACTTGTGCGCCACAGTTATTTCTCTCTATTAATGCGAGCGGTGAGCCCCAGTGTTGAAGTATTTCATGGAGCTTTGTTGTGAAGTTGATGGGGCTAATATTTTTATTGTGATATGTAGCAACTTGTTTTATTTCTCTGAGATCAGTAACATCAAGAATTTGTACTACACTAGCAGCTTCACTGACACCTTCACTTATATCAACACCGACAACATATATCTTTTCTTGGTCAGGTTCTTCCCAAAGTAAATAATGGCCATCGTCAAAAACGAATGTCGGCTCAACACACTCTTGCTTTAGTGTATCAAATAATTGCTCATCAACTGCACTTTCACCTGTTTGCAAAAAAACATTTCCAAACTCTTGATCAAAAAACTCTCTACTACCAAGCTCTCTTATGGTGTTTTTTTTCCACTGTTCATCTCTGCCAGGCACTTCCCACCAATCGACACGCTCTGCATACCAACCATTGTGTTTTTCAAGGTCGGATTCTGTTGCACCAGAATACAATGTATGAAAAAGGTTTCCTGTGCCCTTGGGTGTGCTTGCGATAAAAATTTTTGATTTTTTAGATGATGAAATAATGGGGTACACAGACTTCCAAAAGTCCTGCACTAAGTGCTCATCAATGAAAGCTAGCTCATCCAAGATTAGGCAGTTGCAACTATCACCACGACCAGCATCACTGCTTGTTGTTGAAATTCCTATGCTTGATCCATTTCCAAGTGTCATGGATGTTTTACCGTACTCAACAGCTCCAGGTTTTAAATAATTAGGCAACTTTTCATAAGCCATTCTAATGCGTTTAAAGATATTAATGGCGGTTTGCTCTTTGTTAGCCACAACTAATATGCGTTGATCCTCAGTAAAACATGCAATCCATAAAGCATATATGGTCATTAATGTTGTTTTGCCAATTTGTCTGCTTGCCAGCAAAACAACAAATCTATTATCTCTAAGGCTTCTTAATATTCTTTTTTGAAATGATCTGAGCTTGATCTTAATCTTGCCTTCATCAAGATTGGTTATGTAAAAAAAGTTTTCTGCAAAATACAATATATTTTTTTTGCACTTCTCAATATCAGCCACCCACTCTGGATTACTTGTGTAATCAAACGTTGCATCTGGTGTGGGCAAAGATGTATTTCCTAAATAGAATTCTTTTTTTTGATTTTTACTAGCCATAATATATAAGTACTTATGCATGAACTTAACTCATACAATGTCGGAAGTAGGTAATCTTTATCAAGAAAAAGTATTTGTTCCAAAAAATACCTTTGAACTTCAAACAGAAAAGAAACCCAAAAAAGCTGTAGCAACTGCAAAAGCTTTTATCTCCAAGCCATCCGGCCCTGAAGAGGCAGATGGCTTTAATAAAGATATTGTTGATCCAAAAACTGCAAAAGACGATAACTTTTTTGAACCTAAGAAATTCTCACAAAATTGTGAAAAAACAGAAACAGAAACTATAAATAATTTTATGAACAAATCTATTTTTGATAAACTCTACGAAAACGTAATGTCAGACCGCATGGATGACGAACAAGCAACAGATCTTGATGCCTTAGGTCTTCCCACAGGTGATGAGCCAGTTGAAGGTGAAGGAATGGGCGATGAAGTAACAGTAACAATGGATCGTGCAACGGCACAAAAGCTTCATGATGTGTTGATGGCTGTACTCGAAGGTGGAGAAGAAGAAGTAGATGAATTAGAAGCAGAAGGTGAAGATGAATCAGAAGAAGGATACGATTCTGAAGATTCAGAAACACTGGGTGAAGCAACACACCTTGAAGAGCTTCCTACATCAAAGGGTGAAACACTTCAAAGCAAAAACAATAAAGTCGGTGATGTCACATCAAGCCTCAAGTCAAGTGGTGAGGGTGATGGCAAAGTAAAGGGTGAAGTTGATGGTGAAGGCAAAGACCTGCCAGACAGCAAAGGCGCTTCACTACAAAGCAAAAATAACAAAGTTCACAGCAAAACTTCAAAAGTTGGTGCATATCTAGCTGGATTAAAGTAAGCTAAACCAAAAATAGATTAAAAAGGGCCTTATGCAAATAAGGCCCTTTTTTTTGCTTAAATAATTGTGTGAACTTTAAAGACTTTTTCGGAAATAAAGCTCTCGAGCCTGTAAAAAAACGACATATGCATCCTATAGGTAGGGATCCCATGTCGCACCCCAAATCTCCAGGTAAATTTGTACCTGATATGTGGAAATCAGATAACGATGCAGTGCAAGAATTCGAATCTCTTAAAAAAGCTCAGACAGGTAAAAAAATTATAAATCATAAAAAGGCTGCTAAGCTTCGCATCAAATTTCCATTGAAAAAAGATGGCAAGCTGGGCAACACAGGCATAACCATGTCGCAAAGCTCAAGCAACCCCAAGGTTTATATTTTACAAAAATAATATGCCTACAGAAACAAAAGATTACTATACAGGTGGATTAGAAACAGGCTATTACCCGTTTTCTTTTAAAGATAACGAGTGTTTTCGCTTCACCGATAAGGATAATAACGAAGCAGAAAGAATAACATACTCAAATTACTGGCGGGAACAAATTAATCTTTATGGTCAAAAAGTGGGTTACTATGTTAATAATTTTTCACTATCAAGCGCAGATCTACTATACGGTGAAGAGCCTCTGCAGCGTTATTCACCACCACAGATGATTATAATGGCGGTCAATTTAAATGATAATGCGCTAATGTTGAGCAAATATGGTTTATTGTCGGAAGATGAAGTTACAGCTTTTATACATATTAGTGGTTTTTATGAAACGTTTGGGGTGGATGCAGAGCCAAAATCAGGTGATGTTTTTCAATTAACAGAATATGGGAGGTCTAGACCTGGTGGACGTGATGGAAAATTTTTCGAAATCACAGAAAGATTGGATGAAGACACAGCACAGATAAATGCTCTGGCGGGTCATTATGTTTGGCTTGTAAAAGCCAAAAGATTTGAGTGGTCATTTGAACCCGGTCTTTCTGGTGATGCTGTTAATAGTCAAGTATATGACGACACAAAGAGCCCATCTGTAACAGGTGCAAGTAAGCCTTATAGCTTTAATGTTGATACTGAATCAAGAGAAATTTTTGATTACAGTAAAACTGACTATGGCAATGTTTACGGCGGATATTATTGATTTTGACTTTCTTGTATTTTTTCGTAATCAGGTATGGTTTCGTTTTTGTGTTTAGCTATAAAATTGTCCGCTTCTCTGCAATTATTAAAAGCAACAATATACACCTGACCATTTGATCCAAGAAATTTATAGTCTACCTTATTATCTTTTTTTTGAATATATATGAGATTGTAAGAAGTGTTTGAAGGCAAAAGCTTTTCTTTTCTTAGAGAAGGTTGCAATTGCCCTGGAACAACCCTGGGAGTTATTACACTAAAGCGGGTTCCAATGATGTAGTGCATATTTGTATATTTTCGACTAATTCTTTTTGTTTGTCTATTTCTGTCAACTCAAACTTCATGGATTCGAATCTTTCAGCTACATACTTTTGAAAAGCTAATGGCTTAATCCAATCCATATCTTCATTTTTTAATCGACTGCCATAGGTCTTCATATTTTTTGACACCAGATCAATACCCTCTAATAAGCTCAGCCACCTCGAATAGGTATCAAGATCCACATCAATTGTGCTCTTATTGTGATTTAGAGTTGTATATTTTTCTGATTGTTTCGATTGCATATCCAAGCATTATGTAGGAAATCCTTAGAGCGTCAACGCCTTTTTTTTGCTTTAAAAAATTATTAATAAAAGTATATTGCTGATCAAAAAGTGAAGCTATTAACTTTATTGTTTGATCAAAATTTTCTATTAATGACACTTTAAGTGCATCATCAACATCTGATTCTTTTATGGTTTTAGCTATTTTTTCCGCAAACAAAGTTATGCTGCCTGAAATAATTGCTTTGTCACTACTTGCCACTTTATAGTAAGCCATGCCTTCATCAAATGCACGTACATTTTCAGGTTGCAGTTTTTGCTTAATACAGAAAATTATATCGTCAACATTTACAGCCTGTAAAAGAGCAGGGGGCAAAAATATGTCCGCTTGTTTTTCTGTTGTAATTTTATTGATACTTTCCGGTAGATTCATTTAATTTACTTAAAATAATTTGCTCTACAGATGAGATATCTGTATTAGCTATTGGCTCAGTAACCAAAGCAGTTTCTATTGCAGTAAATAATCCCACAGTCTTGCTGCATGTGCTGCACTTATAATAGTTAGGCTGATTGAGTCTAATAGGCACAAATTCTTTTTTTTGCAGGGCACAAGGACATGTTACTTCAGCACCCTGCTGTGCCAACAGTTTTAGTTTTTCATTTTGTAGCCTTGTGCCTTTAAAGGACACAAACGCGTCAATCAAATAAACAAACCCGTTGTATGCACCGTATTGCAAGATTATACCAAGTAATAAAGATAAAATTAAATTAACACCTAAATTATAAAACAATAAAGAAAGGACAGTTGTTGTTATAACAAAAAAAGCCAATTGTTTAATGAGCTCATTTTTCATTATCACTATTTAAAGTGGTGTATGTTTTTTTGCAACTCTTATGCTGATAGTCTTTTAAGTAAAAGATTAATAAGATTAATACACCGGCTCAACGTGTTTACAATTAATATTATTTGACCGCGAGCATTTTTATCTTTTAAAGCGGGGTTTTTCAGCGACAATCTAAATAAATTTAAAGAATTGGATGTGAATACTATTAACTCACCTAAAACTGATACAGCGTTTGGTATAGGATACGGCATCTCATTTCCTGCTTTTGCAAAGTTAGGATTCTGATCCAAATGTTCATCGTTTTGCTTTAAAATGTCCTTTATGCCTACTTTTTGACCATTAAGATCACGTGAAGCAATGCCCTGAACCCATTTATTATAGTAAGATGTAGCATCTTCAAATAATACGGGTCTTTTCATTAAATTATTTAGGTAAAGATATAAATAATTACATGAATTTGTTTGGTAAAAAATTTGCACATTTATTGGAAGCAGATGGAGATGCAGAGCAACAATCAAAACCAGTATCTGACCGAGAAGCCATGGCTCAGCAATTAGATACTGCACAACCACAAGATTTTGACGTGCAGCAAGCCGGCCGTCAGCAGTTAATAGACCAACATAAAGCGGGTCAAATTAAACAATTGGATGAGTGGATTAGCCAACTTGATACATTTATTGAGTTTTTAAACGGCACAACACCAGATTCAATACAATCAAAACTGCATGAAGCACCTTGCGAAACAATATTTCAAGATATAGCGCGTAGTGAAAAGAAAAAGATAGCTCGCCTTGCGGCAGAACTCAGCTCACTGAGTGAATCATTTAAGGGATATAAAATTTCCGCTAACGATTAATACTGGAAAGTAACAGCCTACCTTTAATCCCGTTAAAACTGTGTTTAATAAAAAACTCAGCATCAATACCATCTCTTTGCGTAGCTATGCATAGATCATTAATGTCCTTATACTTTTTATTGATCTCTTTGGGCCAAATGAATACTGTTTCACCTATTGACAAGAGCTTGCTCGTTTTATTATAACTAGCTTTATCAACTCGCTGATTATCTAGAACCCAAATTTTATTGTGCAGATAAAAGGTTGCAAGCTGTTTTTCCTGCAGGGTGGTGAGTGACTTGGTACTATGTTCCTGTATCCCAGCAACAGCTATCCCATTTTGTACGAAAAAAGCATCAATAGGACCTTCAAATATAAAAATATACTCTGTTTTTGCGTCAACCCTGTCAATATTAAAAAGTGATCTATCGCCATTAACCTTTCCAAGATATTTCGGTCTTTTGCCGTGAGAGTCATACAGCTCGCGTGACTGATAAAAAATTATATTACCTGCTAAATCATAAAAAGGAATTATTATTCTGTTTTTATGTATCCTGTCTGTTAAAGAGAGCCAAAGACTTTTTGGTCTATTAATAGCCGTTATCATCCTGCGTGAACACAGTAGATCCAGTGCATCTTGGACTACTTTATTATCTTTATAAAATTCAATTTGATTTTCATCATACAAATTAATGGAGTCAGTAGGCAGAGTAGTTACAGTATATATCTTCTCTTTATCCCGTTTAGCGTTGGATATATCTACTTGATTGAAACTGCCTTCTTTTATCTCTTTAAATATTTCATCTGACGTGAGACCAGTTACTTGTTTAATCCAATTTAATGTTGATCCGTACCACCCACAGTTATGGCAGCATATAACATTGTCATCAGTCAGATAATAACATCTTTTCTTTTTGCCCCATGAATTGCCCTCTCTGCATATAGGACAACTAGCTTCGTATACTTTTGTTAGGCGTTTATACTTTGGGTAACCTGCATACTGATAAAATTTTTGTATCGTATATTCTTGCGGTACTATCACGTTAATAGTATACCATTGTTTTTAAATATAACAAGACAATTATTTAGATTGCACGTCTTTTATTGATACTACACCCTTAAAGACAAATGCACCAGAAGCAGGGTCATAGTATTCAGCCTCCACGATTTCTTTGCCTTCACGTACATGTGTTTTGAGACGTGGTTTAATAGGTTCACCGCTTATTGGAGATACAATAATTTTTGGTTGTATTATGTCCATATCATTATTTATGCAAGTATTTGATTGTCTTCAACGTTTTTGTTGAACTGTGTATTGCATACTTTATAAACACGGTGAGGTATTTTTTCGACAATCTCCACTATTTTTTCTGTGACACCAAAATCAAATTTTTCTTTTGGGATGAACCTGTTTTTCATATGAGGAAGAGACAGAAAGCAATAATCTGTGTCATTAGATTGACAAAACACTAAAAGTTCTCCTATATACTTGCCCCCGGTTATCGCGTATATGTACTTTTTTTTGGGGTGTTTATAAAGCTTTTTAATTATTGTCATCATTATCTCTTAAAATTGTGTGTTGAAAGAATTTATTAATTAAAGTTGCTAAAGAGTCAGCCTGCTGTTGATTATGAGCACATATATATTGTACTGGCATGCCTTCAAATGTATACCCCAGAATTATAAAACTGTTTAAAAACTCTTCTACTACACCAATTAGCGCTTCAATATTTTTGCGTGATGATTCTTTTTCGTCAACTTTTTCGCGTAAAAATGATGCTAATGCGCTTCTCAACACGTCTTTTGCTTCCTCATCAACAAGAGGAATAGGCTCACCGGCTTTATCCCGTTTGTTGGGCTTCTTGGGTGAGCTGTTGTCCTTCATCATTAGTATTTATTTGTTTAGCTATGTACCTGTTGCGTCCTTGATAGTGATTGTTATTGCTCACCCCATGAGAAATTAGATAATCAATAATAACTTCAATGCTGTTTGTATTAATAAACATATTTTTTGGTATATTGACACCGCCGTCGTTTATCTCAAAACTAACATCTCCATAATTATTTTTATTATTATAGCAGGTAATCATCACTGATCGCTCTGTAGGGTTGACCATTACAGTCCATCTTCTTGGATCACCTTTACTATAAACTGCAAATAACTTTATTACTATAAAACCATTATCTCTCAATCTTTTTACAAAGTAACTTGGAGTTTTAAGTTTGTTGCGGCTTGTGGAATTCATATTAATTGGCCAATGCTGAAATAATAAATTTTAGCTGAGCTTCTTCTGAAGCCATATCAAATACAAACACGCCTGTGCTTGAAGCCACCTTGCTTTTTATTTCAGTAAATTTCATAGAAGAAATTATTCTAAATATTTCAAAATTCAACGGGATATGTGACGAAATAGGTGCACCACAATAATCAGTAGATATTTTTAACCCATAAGAATCAGTATTTGCTCTTGCCTTGTCTGTTAATTCACCAAAGACTTCTTTATCATTAAAGGAAATGTATATTTTATTTGTCTCAGTAGCAATTGTACTGCCTTTTATTAAAGATGAGACAGTTCCTTGTGTTATTGTAAAGTTACCAGAAAAGTCGAGCTTGTCAAGTTTGGAGAGGTTAAGTTTAGGCTCAGGAATAATGTTATCATCAAAAAGATGGTATTTAAATTTTATATTTTGCGATTTGTAACTAATACTATTAATTTCAAGATTTAATTCAAGTTTTTGCTCGTCTATACACTGTAAAATTCTGCATAGTTTTTTAATATCAGGTATATTGAGCCGTTTAATTGAGTCATTTAAAGGCTCAATATACTGCGCATTAACTATAACAGTATTGTCACTGGTTGATATTAATGAAGAAATATTGCCACCATTAATATTCAACACCGCAGATTCAGCAACGCGGCTAATGGGAATTAAAAAGTTATTTAAAAACCTATCCTTATTACTTATGGCAAGTATCATTACGGTATATTAACGCTAATAATCTTTTAATCAAGGAACTTCTTGGTTCTTTTTTTTAATGTTGTTGTTTTGATCAAATTGTTCGAACATGTCTTCGATTGCTTTGAGTCTTTTATTGAATAAGCAAATGTTGTCAGAAATTGAAAGTACTCTTTTGTAAATAGTGTCAATTGTATCTATAACAGAAGGTTGGGACCTTATGTCTTTTATAAAATTAAACACCAACTGATTATCATCTGTATCTTCTTGCAACTGCTGTACTGCTTCTTGTGAAGTTGTTGTTTGAGCAGGTATATGTGTAATTTGTGCGGGTTGCACCGTCTGCAATTGTTGAGACATCACAGGCTTGGGTATGGATTTCATTACCGCGTCAGGGTCAAGTGTCATGCCTCGTAGGGTGTTGTTTTTATCAACAAGACTGGAATCGAGTTTCTTTATCTCCCCCATGTTTTGACCCATGAATTGCAAAAGAGTGCTTTGCAATTCACCGGGGTTAAGTTCACGAAACGTTTCACTCATGAATCAAGACCTTTGAGAAGACTTTCAATAGAGTCATCTATTGCCTCAGTTATTTTTTTCTCTTCAGGTTGTTTGATGGGTGAGGCCGCTCTTTGTTCAACGGGAGCTGCAACAGGAGTTGATGGTGCCTCATCATTATCTTCATCAACATTGCAATGATAGTGCGTATTTAGAAGTTCTTTGATTTCGTCATATGTTTTGGCAGTTACATAAGATTCAAGATCGTTAATGCCTTCATATATCTTTTTATAGTCATCTTCTTCTAAGTTTTCTATTTCACGAGCGGAGATAAATTTAGAGGAAACATATGTTGGGTATTCACCTTGACGCTCCACCTTGATCTTAAAACTGCACCCTTTAGGAGAAAGATCAAAAATGCGCGGGCCGAACTCATCAGCCTCTTCACCTTGAATCGCATCCATGATTATTTTATGGAGCTGACGTCCAAAGCGAAGCACTTTTATTTGACCATTGTTATCAGGGTTAACAGGATCATTAATAACATAAATGTTTACCATCCAGTTTTCTCTGCGTGTTAATGCTGCAGCTTTTTTCTTTTCTTCTTCTGTTCCATTACGAAGAATTTTATAACGTTCCTCAGCGATAGGATCACGTTGATCCCATGTAGTAGGGCTTACGACAGAAACTAACTGACCATTGGCGAGACTATTCCAAGTATAGTTGTAATAGTGAAAAAACGTTTTTGCCGGGTTTTTAATATTGGGTAAAATGCGTACGGTATAGGTATTACCTGGCTCCGTTTTTAGAAAATCTTTATACTTTGTAGAAGTGTTTTCTGTTTGTTTAGTTAATGCTGATTTAATGCTTTCGAACATGTTGGAGTTATATGCTGTTGTGCTCATATTTAATTATGTTTAATAATAGAATGTTCTACCACGAAATCAACTATCTTTTTCAAGTTTATCTTTTAATTTTTGTATGCCGAATAAAATTAGTTTGTAGGCTTTTTTTGAGGCGAACAATTTTGCTTTATTAGTTTCTATTTGATTGCAGACTTCATTGCCTAAAATAAACTTTAGTGTCTCACTGTCAACCTGTTTGAGAGTCTTGTAAAAGCCATTGAACCCAAGAAGAGTTAGCATATTCACTTTATGTTCTTTTAAGTGCACAATGCATTCAGGTATTGCTCCAGATGTAAATTGGGCATACTGATCAATGTCAATCTTTTGTTGTTTACAGAACCTATAAATGAATTTAAGTGATTCTGTAATGCTGTTAAGCTGGCTTTCAGAATCAGGCTCTTCGTATAATTTTATGTTTTGATAAAGACTGTAGGCCTTAACTGCTTTGAGGGTTGTGAAGTATTCCATATCAAAGTAACTTTCATCCTTGTAAATTTTATAAGGAGCAATAAAAAAGTCGTCAAGAGTTATGTGACTGTGCTTTTTAAAAAAGAGGGAAAGCTTTTTAACAGCTATATAGTTTTTTTCTTCAATTTTAGAGAAATCTTTTCTTAGTTTGAAAGGCTTGTTTTGCTGTTGTCGTGATACCCTTAAATGAGTATTATATATATTTTGTTCAGCGTATGATAGATCACAGTCAGTCATCAATTACATTATAATCTTAATTTTTGAACTATTCAAGAATTTCATGATATATTTACTCTTGTATAAACCTGGATCATATTTTAAAAAGGTCTGCACCACTGCAAAGTCACTTGATATATCGCAGTATGTTTTAAAAAAGATTCTTAACTCTTTATCTTGTAAGATTAATAAAAATATATTGGGCAGATTTAATTTTTTTGATCTTGTGAGTGTGACAAATGTGCAAAATGAATAGAATAAATGGTTCAATTCATTTTCTATTAATGTATTCCCGGATCTGCTGCTCATGGACAATAGTAATTATTGTTCCATATATTAAAATCAATGTTTTATAGCTACAAAGATAGCGCAGCTAGTATATTTGCAGAAGAAGAACTTGCTTCTGTATCATTAGAATGTTCATCTTCAGTTATAGTAAGAGTGCTATAATCGATTCTCATATCACATCTTCCAAAATTAGGACCAAACCGGTTTTTTATCATGCTCATTTTAATAACACCAAGCTCTCTGTCTTGATCCTCCTGCCATATGCTCATAATAGCATCCGCTGTCATTGCGAGGCCTATGCTTTCCGATATTGTATTTAGCCCTGGATCAGAAACTGAATAGCCTGATCTATTTGACTGTGTGGCAGTAATGATTGGACAATTAAAAATATAACTTAAAGCACGTAGTTGCTCGGTTACATGTTTGACACGTTCATAGCTTGTTGTGCCCAATGGTGAGTTTAATAGATTAACATAGTCCACAACAATAGCATCAAATTTATATCCACCATGAATAAGCTGTTGAATATATGATTTGAGATGTAGTGGTGTTATTGTTGAAGGTGGAAACTCTTTTATCATTACGCATGCGTCAGGAATACTTGTTGCATGCTCCTCCATTAGCTGTTTAAATGTTGGTAGTTCTGATTTTAATTTAACAAGTGGCACTTTTGTAATGTTTGAACCAAGGCGTTGTGCGTAAATTATTTCAGGCATTTCTAGTGTTACCAGAAGTACACTTTTATTTTGATTGGCAATGTTAACTGCCACATTACCCAAAAATATACTTTTACCAATATTTGTTTCACCGGTAAAAATATATAAAGATCTACCGTTTTCCAGAAACCCACCTCCAAGCCTCTCATCAAGCCAATCCCATCCAGAGGGAATATGCCTAACCTCTGCACTAATATTATCAACCAATTTGTCAATATCTTTTAATAAATTGAATCCCATCTCTGTAGTTAAAGAAATATTACAGGCAGTATCAAATTTCTGAAGTATTGCAGATGTATCAACATTTTCTTTACCATACTCATCAGCAATTTCCATCATTGTATGATAAACAGCTTTTTCTTTTAAAAACGTTTCTGTATTAGAATAAAGTTCGTCTTTATTAAAGTTTTTATCAATATCCACAAACTGATGGACTACATTTTTAAAGGATGTTTTTAAATCATCATTTATAAGATGTGATTTAATTTCTGTGCGCGTTGGAATTGTGCCTCTTTCCTCAAAAAAGGACCTGATAATATTAAAGACAGATCTAATATCTTTATCTTCAAAGAACTTTGGTTGGAGAAAGCGAATAATTGAAGACAAGTATGCCTCATCAGTAAGCGACTTATAGACTATTACTTTTTCAAAAAAACCTAAATCTATTTTAGCCATGCAGTGTTATTATAGTGTTTAAACTTTGTTTATCAATCTTAACTATATTCTTCAATAAACTTTTTCTGATTTTGCAAAAATATAGTGTCATTTAAATCACTTAGACCTGGCGACATGTGGTAGATTAAAATTGGCCACACTCCTATTTTAAGCTTTAATTTGTTTGCATCGATGCAGCTAGCTATATCATAGTGGTGAAAGGTATAATTTTCATTGAAGTTCCAGCCTTTCTCTTTAATACTCTTTGTTTTAACAGAAAAAAATACACCATCAACTACGGCTGTTCTGCAAGGAGTAGGACCAAAATTAGTTATCGATACTTGTTCGTTGTTTATATAGTGTCCAGCAAAACCCCGTAAATTAGGACCAAATCCTCCGCACATAATATGCCATAATGCTGGTTGCCTGATTGAGAGATTGAGCCCGCCAGCAACCCCAACAATGTCATACTTCTCATGTGCCGATTCTAATTTATTAGCTATCTTGCCATCATCAATGTATACATCATCATGAACAAAAGTTATGATATCATAATCATCTATATTGTTTTTTATAAATTCGTTGTACCTTTGACTGAGGCCTTTTGTATTATTTGTAAAAAAATGTACGTAATCAAAAGCACAATAAGGATCATCATTATTTTTTAGCTCAATAATGCTTTTATAAAGCAGTGTTTCTTCTTTGTATTGTTGTTTTGTGCAACTTACTAGAGCTATGTGGCTCATATGATAAAGAAAGGTGAATTGTTATCAAATCCACCAACTGAAGTCAATCCTTCGCTTGTCACCGTATATATAACACCCTCTTCAAGTGATGTGAACTTACTGTATGGAAGAGATGAAAAGGAATTGGTAAGAAAATCAGCATACAGCGTGCTACCTGAACGTGCCAAGTAAATAGACCCTGATAGTAGGGAATATATCCAAACACCAAATGTTCCTTCTAGTAAACTTAACACCTCACTAATTATTGATACTTCTTTTTCACGTTTTTTCGAAAAATGATCCAACAGTGCTGGTATTATGGAACTGTCCACCTCACAATATTTCTTTTTATTATTAATAATTTTTTTTAAATCATTAAAGTTTGTTAACACACCATTATGTGCCACAACCCATTTTTTGCCCTTGAAGGGATGTGATGTTTTTTCGTCGTAAATTCTTTTGCTGCTTGTAGGTGCTTGAGTGTGACCGAGAAAAAAATCAAGCTTGTTAATAAAAACTGTTTTATTTTCAAATAAAAAACTATCCTTGTTGCTTAATGTGACTGTTTTTTCTGCCCTTGTAGTTACTACATACCTTCCCTCTTTACGAGCTCCAGTGTAAAGACTACCATACGCAAAATCACCTCTCTCTTGACATACATTATAAAGCTTTTGATATGTTGAAAACTTATTAGAACCAAATATAGCGCACATTTTATGTATAAACCTCATAGATATATTACTATAAATAATAAATATTTCAAGATGAATAACGACACTAAATTACTATTTGAAGCGTATCAACAACAAATTCTTAATGAATTGACTCTAGGAGGTGATTATGGTGCCATTGGGCCTGCAGTTGCTAAAGGTGTGAAGGAAAGAGAAGAAGTGCAACAAGCAGATACGTATCTTTTTGGTATTCTTAAAAAGGCATTGAACAAAAATGCTGATGAAGTTGCAGAAATTTTGACAAAACCACTTTATGAGATTCTGTTTCCAGGTGGCAAATTTGCTGCCATTGGTGATCAAAAGACACAATTAAATAAACTACAAAACGCAATTCAAGCCAAAATGCCTGAAGTCGTTAAAAAACTACAAGAAGACCCAGAATTGGGCAAGCAGCTTCAAAAAGTACCAGGTCTAACTTCATCTGCTAAACACGGCTATACTGCAAGAATTTTAAGAGATTTTATGTCACCTGTACTTCAATTAATTGAAGATGAGACACCAGGTGATGAGGCTCCAACAGAACAAGAGGTGCAGTCAGCTGTTACAAAGGCTGTCAAGAAAAAAGCAGCAGAACCTACACCCGGTGGTGCAGAGGAAACCCCAGAAGGAGAAGCACCTGAAGACGGTGGTGATCGTACAAAAGTGAGAATTGAGCGTATGATAGGTGATAAAGTTGATGCCTCGGGTGTTCTTGAATCTGATGTGGCCAATGATGTGATGAGAGAAATTATGCGAAGTGGTGGCCTTGGCATAGAAGAAAGAAGTATTGGGCGTATTGTTAAAAGTACTATAAATGATCTTATTAAGAAAAGAGTTCTTGAAAGAAAGGGTCAACATATTATGTACGGTGATAATTTTGAAACATTCGATACTTCAGGATCTGAAGGGTCAGATATTATTCCATTAGAGGATTACATCTCACAAGTCACCGGATACGGTGCACGTAAAACAACCGCGCGTGGTGCATGGGGCGGTGAAGGTGGAAGCAGTCCAGTTGATTTTGGTTAATTTATATACTTGTCCCAGTCGATAGCCTTCGAGTAGTGAACAGGATCTACTATTTTTGCGTCTATAAACCCTTTTAATCTCAGTGCACAAGCAGTGCACTCACCGCAGGCTTTCTCTTTACCTTCATAACACGTCCAGGTATCAGCATAGTCAATACCAAGAGAGACGCCTAATTTAATAATTTCTGCCTTTGACATTGTGAGCAGTGGCGCTTTTATAGTGATTCTATTTCTGCGATTAAGTGCAGTCACTTTGTTTATTTCATCTAAAAACTCAGGGCTGCCATCCCAGTAGCCTGCTACACTATCAGCTTGTGCAGCGCCATGATATACTGCTGTTGCTCCAACAGTCTCAGCGTATGCGCAGGCAATACTGAGCAGCATCATATTACGAAAAGGCACATAATTGACTGTTTGTGGGTCACCCATAACGTCTTTTGCTTTTGCAACATCAACCTCATCGTTAGTTAACGAGCTTGTGGATGCAAGTTCTTTAAAGAATGACACATCAATAAGTCTGTGCTCTTTTACACCCACCTTTTTAGATATTTTTTGAGCAGCATCTAATTCTTTTTTATGACGTTGTCCATAAAAAAAAGATATTGCATACACTTCATCATATGTTTGTTTGGTGTTATACAGAATTGTTGTACTGTCCATGCCACCGCTGAAAGGTACTACAGCTTTTGTTGTTTTATTCATGGAGCTCCACATCAATGTCTTCAGCGTTATTATACTTGTAATCAATGGCCAGCCTTTCATCAAGAGCAGGAATTAAAAACTCCTCATAAAACGCCACATCTTTAACAAAGTTTTTAGCGTAGCCTAGTTTATCCCCTTTTTTATACTTGCCACCATCAACGCCAATAACATATGTGGATCCAGTCTGCTCAACAATGCCACGGGCTGCAGCCATTTGAAGCAATCCACTATATTTGTTAAGCCCAGATGTGAAGGAAAGATACATTTCTGCTTCTAGAAAAGGTGGAATAAAGCGATTCTTTACAGTAAGAGCTCTGAGTGTTGTACCAGAATATTTGTTTGCCTCTGCAAGTTTACCGGTATCAAGGCTACCAGAATCACCCTCACCCTCTTTTTCGTTGCGTTTAGCTAGCTGAACTAAAATACTTGCCATGTAGACAGGACCTGAGCCACCTGCCTGATTCTTAACCAAAGACGGGAACATTGCTCCTGGATCAGAATAAGTGTGATTAGTGAATAATATTGTTACACCTGCTTTACCTGCTTTATAAGTAAGCGTGCGTAGCAAGCTCTTCAATGACTTTGCTCGAAGACCCATGTCAGCTGCAGATTTATCTTTTGCAATATCATCAATTTCTTTTTGTGCTGCTAAATTACCGAGACTATCAATACTGATGATAAATTTACCTTCTTGTTTAGCCTCAATGACACTATCTAAAAATGCTGCAATTTGGTTTCGGCACTGATCAACAGTATAAACAGGCACATATTTGGTTTTACTTGGATCAAGACCGACACCCTTGGTTGAACTTTCATCAATAGCAAACTCTGTATCAAAAATAACTGGATGTACACCTTGTTTTTGTGCTTGTGCTAAAATCTTATTTACAATGAAAGTTTTGCCTGTCATTGATTCACCAGAAAAGCCCACAATGCGGCCCTTTGGTATGCCACCCTTGCGACAGCTCCCACCAAGAATCGCATTGAGTGCATAACAACCTGTATCATACCATGTATCTACATTGGATAGTGCATTTTCGCTTAACATGGAAGCTTCACTATTCATCGAATCTATTTTCTTAAAAATACTATCAATCTCTTTGCTCATGCCCCCATTATAACATATAATGTATCATTTTCAAATAAAAAAACAGGGAAACTTGCGTTTCCCTGTTTTGGTTTCGACTCCCAAGTAAGCTAAATCAATCGTCAAAAAGCTTAATAGTTTTTGCATCAGAAGCTTGCGGCGCAGCCTGAATGCCGACTGGGGCTACAAAAAGTTTATGATATTGATCAACTAGCCGCGGATCATTTTGCACATTAACACCTATAACGGTATTGGCATAATTATACTTCCAAAATGTGCCTTCTTCTTTATTTTGCTCGCTAACAAAGTCTCTAAAATAGAGCGGAATGGTCTGTACGTTTAACTGTCCCTGTTGTGTGGGTTGGACATGAATAATTGCTGGATTCTTAATGAAGAACCAGTTGTTGTCACTCTTTTCCCCTGTGGGTGAAGTTTCAACAAATTCTCCAATGATTGTTCTTCCAATACTGTCAATAAAGGTTATAATTTTTGATTCGCTCATATGTTTATATATTATATAATGTAGTTAAAAAATCAACTCTCCATCCCCAACAAATCGAACAAATCTGTTTGTGTTTGTTGGCTTGGTTTTTTTAGTTTCCAACCCACAGCTTCATAACACCTTTCTATCACTGCATGAACCTCTTTATTAAAGATTAACTCATAATCCGGATCAAAGGTAGTTTTAAACTCGGAAGGAAAATCATATTTGTATCCTATTACTTTAAGACCGTACCTGTTGGGTTGCTTAACATAAAACATTCTTACTTTATCTCCTGAGCCTATCTTTTCATACTTTCTTTCAACACCCAATTTATCAATTAATAGGTTATAAAAGTATGCAGCCTTAACGTGCATTGGTATGCCTTTACATACTTGAAACTCGTTACACCTTACTGCATACTTTTCATAGTCAGAAATGCCACGAACGGCAGCAATTTCCTTAACTTGTAATTTTGTAAATATATCATATACCTCATTAAAAACTTTATCAGTATCAGGACGAGATTGCGTCATTAACATTGTTTCAATCACCCTGCGTACGTGCACCTTGATGGCTGCCGGCATTGTGGTCCTTACCACCTCCACACCTGTGTATTTAAATTTATTGCAAGGTATGCCCTCATCATCTAAAACGTGCAGAATGTAGCGTTTCTTTTGTAAGAATACACCCACATCACATATTTTTTCACGTTTAAAATTCAAACGACAGTCTTTAGAGTTGAGCGTACTTTTGCCCCACTCTTGAATTCCCTTATTGAGGTAATCTTCTATTTCTTGTACAATTTGATAATATTCCTTTGTAATTTTGCCTTTGCTATCAACCTGATGTATGTTTTTAGCCTTGGCAAGATGCTTTATGGAGATATATGAACTGTCTGTGTCATTATAAATAACAGGATTACTCTGTAAAATATCCTCATCGGTAAGATTGGCGTGTTGTTGAATAAAGCTTGTAAGCAGTCTATTTGATTCCTTGATAGCTGCTTGCCCAGTAAGTGTAATGGATTCTGCTAGTTCATCGTCACCAAGTGGACTGTGCTTATTGCCAAAATAACCATAAATTGTATTAATAAGAATCTTTATTGTGTGTTGCGTGATATTAAGGTGGTCAATCTTTTCTTGTAGTAACTTGTGTTCTTTAGTGCCTTGTTCAAGTTTAACCAGTTCCTTTTTAGCTTTAGTAAAAAGCTTTTGTATCTCTACACGTTTATTATAGTAATAGTCAACAGTATCAGGTATAATGCCCTTTGTTTTTTGAGAGAATAGAACCTTGGCTTTTGAGATGGCTATTTCCTCTTGTTTAACAAAAGCCGCAAACTTTGCCTTGGTTAAGCTGTATGTCGTACCATTTACGTGTTTTATTGTGACACTGTCTTCAGTCAATTCCGTTACAACACCTATTTTCGTTTCGGGTGAAAGGTTGAGTGTAATCATCACATTGGGGTACAGACTATTAGCGTCAAAAGAGACAACATGATTTTGAAACCCTTGCTGTGGTTCTCCAACATACGCACCAGCATTTTGACTGCCATCATCAACATCTTTATCTTTATTAAATGTGGGTATTCTCTGATTTCTACCGCGTGCACGGATGGCACACAAACCAGTAATTACGCTTAATGACCCCAGTGCTCCCTCAAATGTTGTTAGACCAGCATAAGCAATCATTCTTAGCAATTGTATATACTGTAGTTTTTGCTCTAACTTTACAAGAAGATTGACGTCTTGAATATTATACTGAACAAACAGATCCCAGTTTTTATCAGCGAGCGTTGCAAGATCGGTGTCACCATAATCAGTTTTTGATTCTTTTAATTCTGTTTCACCAATGTCACCAAGCTTGTATGACTCTCGCAATAAAGGACAAAAACGCTTATAAATCTGCAGATAATCCACACACGATATGCCTTCAATATGATGGCGAACCTGTTGCTTGCCAAACTTACCAATAAACGCTCTTGTTCTTATTCTTCCTACAGGCGAGAGTCTTTTTGTTGCATCTTCACCGAGTATGTGTGTTGCTCTGTTTACAATATAAGGAATATCGAAAAACTCACTATTCCATCCAGAAAGAATATCCGGATAGTTGTTGCTAAAGAATTCAATAAACTTAACTAGAAGCTCTTTTTCTGATTTGCATGTATTATAAATGACATTTTCTTCAAGTTTATTATAAGGCTTTAACCCCCATGTGATAAACTTTTTAGTCAAAACATCATACAGAGTAATGATATTGATGGGGTGATTGGCTTCTTCAATATTAGGAAAACTATCAGGACTGTATGTCTCAATATCTAGAAAATATACTTTTAAGGGATGCTTTGCAAAATCGTCTTTTTCATTATCTGTTCCATAATAATCAATTAAAAACTGTTGCTGCGGTCCAAGGTTCTCAAAAACCCGTGTCAGTCCGTTGTCTTTTAGATATTGTGATCTTTCAGCTTGATTGCGGAAACGACGTTTTTTTAGTTTGGTATTAAAAATACTTAAACAATCCTCGTTATGTGTGGTTTCGAGGTATATATATGGCTCATATGTTGTATCAACAGTAATGGGTTTGCCTGCATCATCCCATGTGTACAGCCGCATTAATTGATCGCGTGGAATATAAGCTACGTTTCTAAACACGTATCCATTATAATGAATGTATCTCTTTTATCAAGAAATATTGTTTAGCTTATTTAAGTGCTTTCGTTCTGAGTGGCCATGAGGCTTAGTGTAAAGCTCAACATATTTGTCTATGTTATTGTCGTCTTCAAGCCATCTTCCTTCAGCAATTTTTCTAAATTTAGCAGACTGATTCATGTATTTGCCCTTTTTACCCACAATATTATCGATTTGATCAATCATTTCATCACCTGTCTTAAACTTTATGGGAGCATCTTTATAGGTACAAAGATCTTGGCATGCAATAGGAATACCGTAGCAACTTGCTTCAATTAATTTGAGATCACTTTTTGCTCTATTAAATGTGTTGTCCTGAAGAGGAGCAACCATGGCATTAATATTGAGGTTCTGTATTTTTTCAGGGTATGTATAAAGCCTTTCCCATTGATGAAATTCAACCTTACCTGACTGTACAAGGTGTCTCAGCGGCAGAGGAAATGCACCTAAAAATACCCATTGATATTTATCAACAGTGGATTCAATCACTTTATTAACATGTGCAAAGTCATCATTTTGATCTACGCGGTTTTCAACATCAAAGTGTGCTCCTGATCCTGCATAAAGTATTCTCGGCTTCTTTTGATGTCTATCAAAGTTTTCTGATATGCGTTTTTCGTTGTAAAAATTACCCATCCAAAATTTAGGTAGATAATTAGGTATAACTGTGACATTTTTATTACCAGTTTTTGAAATATAATAATCTTTCATAAAGTCACATGTGACGGTCATCTCATCACACAATGACATTATTTCTTGTGCTATTTGTCTAATTTTTGGATCAGTGAATGCTGGTTTGAACTTGTTATATTCAGGAATATCTTCCGCAAAAATCAAATCATCAATTTCATATATTAAGCGAAAATTAAACTCTTTACTTAACTGCTTCAAAAACTGTACAAACCGGAGTTGATGTTCTGTTGCCTGTCTTTGAATGCGTACAGCTTCAATTTTTCTAAAATAATTGGGATCAAAGCACATTACAGTGCTGCCGTGAACAACTAATTTTTGGTGTGCATTAAGTACATGCTCTGGCCAAATCATTCTCCAAAACCCACACCCACTATAATCTGCATAATAATTTAACACCCTTGGCAACATTGTTTCAGGTGGTGGAGGAAGAGGCTGTGTACTATATTGACTAGGAGATGCTGGACCAACATTTGCAAATGGTTGTACAAACGGCTGAGGAAACGGATTTACAAAGGGTGAAATTAGCATGTTTTATACTTTATGCAGGTGCATCTTTATAATCAACTCGTCTGGTTATACCGTTTGATTTCTCTAAAAATATGACATCACCGGTGGCTGCTTTAATACTTTCTTTTCTATGGCTGATCACCATTATGCACTCTTTGTGTTTGTCTACGCGTTCTTTTAAGAGATTAATAACAAGCTCCACCCCGCGCTCATCAAGACTTGAGTCAAAGAGCTCGTCGTAGATACTAAAGTTAAAGCATACATCCCCTTGCAATCTTCTCATATCAATAAAAGTAAACAGACACGCTAAATCAATATTTTTTCTTTCTGCACCGCTAAAGTTAAAATAAGAGCATGGCTTGCCTTTATTATCCACAATTTCTTCTTCAAAATATTCATTAAATGTTACAAGACAGTTGGCGTCCATTTTTTTAAGGTAATAAGCAAGTCTACTGTTAAAAAGTTTAAGTATCTTTTTGACTACATACGACTTTACTCCTTCCTCAGAAACCACAAACTTTACAACATCAAGTGTGTTGAGTTCATTTTTAAAGCCTTCAATATTGTGTTTAATAGTTGCGATTTTTTCTTTTTGCTCGTCAAGCGACTTATCTACAGACTCAGTAGTATTTTCCAGGTCATTAATATCTTGGTCTAGCATTTTTAGCCATTGCTTTAACTGATCTGCACGGTGAATAAGATTTTGTTTTTCTTGTTGTTGTAATTTACATGCGTGAATACTATCTTTAAGTCTGTCAATCTTATTATTAATTTTTTTATTAAGATCTTCCTGTTCTTTTATTGAGTTAAGAATAGATTGTACACTATCGTTGTGATGTTTAATTTGATCTTCCAATATTTTCTTTTCTTTTTTAATAAGATCACGGTCGTGATCTTCTATTTTTCTTAAACATACTTGACACGTGTCACCTTCTGTTCCAATAGTGATTATTTGCTTTTTAATTTGTTGTATAGAGTACTCTTTTTCAGTTTTATCACGTCTCAGCTCTTGCAAGTTATTATCAACTTTGTTGTTACCTTCTTTAAGAGCTTCAATGTTTGTTTTTATTTGTACAATATCAATTTCCTTGAACGTAGAAAGCTTGTTGTTAATATTTGTTAGTTCTTCTTCGTTTTGTTTTTGTCTTTGAATATACTTTGTATGCTTTCTTTGCTTTTCAACTACAGCTTCTTTTTTTTGTTTTTCGAAAGTGTTGAGCGATTTTATACCCTCATCATATTTTGTTGTTTCTATTTCAAAAGCTTTTTTCTTTTCATTAATATCTACTTTTAGCAAATCAAGCATATTACTAAAAACACCCAAGTTGAAGATGTCTTCAATAAACTTTCTTTTTTCTTGCTTTTTTTTGGCCATAAACGGTGTGGTATTATTCACCGTCATTATTACACAATTTTGAAATATATCAGTAGTGCAGGAGAAGTGTTTGAGTATAAAGTTTGTAGTATTGCTTATGCTGTCTCTTGTTTTATCCTCACCATCAATATAAAGATAACATTTCGAAGGTTCAAGTGTTCTAATTATTTTAAGATTTTCTTTTTTATCAAAATTTATGATTTGTACATCCAGCTCAACGGAGCAGTTTTTTTTGTTGATATTATTAACTATGTGGTCTTTTTTGAGATCTCGCAAAGAATCCCCGAATACCGCAAAATAAATTGCGTCAGCTATTGTTGATTTGCCTACACCGTTACGCCTATCCTCTTTGTCTTTATTTAAACCGGTAATAATATGAAGGCCGGTTTTAAAATCAACCTCAACAGGCTCTGAGCCCACAGATAGAAAATTTTGAATTTTTATTTTTTTAAAGTTAATGTACTTCATAAATTACTAACTTTTTTATACAAATTTATACAGTAGGATATGACATCATTCTTGTTGGTAATATCTAATACATTTACAAACTCTTCCATAGTTTTTTGCAAATCAACACCTGTAGGGTCATAGTTTTGCTCGTCAACTACAATACTGTCATCATATACAGAGTAATCTACAGATAGTGAAAACGGTGAAAATGTTGATAGCTTTTTAAGCAGTAAATCAATTTTATCTGCGGTAATTTTTTTATCAACAATTATTTTAATAATATTATTGTTAATAAGCTCATGAACAGACTGATTGTCTGCTTGTTTTAAATTTAATAGCTCGGTTATTGTAATCTTTTTATGTTTTGGTGATATATTATTTTCTTTAAACGCAAGGCTGCATGTAGGGATGTCGAGCAAATAATATCCCTTGGTTGTGCCAGTGTCGCCGAAATCCATTTCAAAGGGATTGCCAATGTAAATAATGGATCCGTTGTCATATTTTCTTTCATCTCTATGATGAAAGTGACCTGTTAATATAAGCTGCGCGCGCTCCAGTAGTTCAGCAGTTTTTATCCCGTGATCGCACACCTTAAAGCTATTCATTTTAAAGCTTTCAATCTCCAAATGACCAAACATTATGTCTGAAGATACAAAATCACTTATGTTGGATCCCCAAGGTAAAAACATCAGTTTTTTACCGTACAACGTACAAACTGTAGGACTGTCTATTACAGTAATATTATTTTTACCGTTTAAAATTGAAAGTGAGTTGATGTCGGACCTGTCTTTATAGTATGCGTCATGATTGCCTACAAGAATAACTATATTAAAATTTTTCCATATGTTTAGTATTTCATTTACAACGTGTATTGTGTTAACTGCTACTTCATCGCGGTAGTGATATACATCACCAAGTATGAATATGTCCTTAATATCTTGACCATCCAATTCCGTTTTAAGCCATTTGGCCCACTTTATGGCCGTATCATGCCAGTTTGTACTATTTTGATGCACACCAATGTGCAGGTCAGCAATACAGCAAACTTTATTCGAATACGTAAAAATTTCTTTACTAGTCTTCGTATCGGTAGTTTCCAGGTTCAACATATATATGGGCACCGTTGTTTTCTTCAGGGTCAAGCATTAATTCATTATAAACTTTCTCTCTATAATCGGTAATTGCTTTGTGGTGCTTTTTTTCTTTTTTAATTCTATTAATAAATGCATGAAATGCAATGGTTGTAAAGTATGAAAACGGGCTAAACCCTGAATCCAATTTGAATTTTTTATTTTTTAATGCAGAAAACATTTTAACTATTGCATCTCCAACCATGTCCTCTTTATAAGAGTAGTTGATAAAGTTGGGTGCATATGACAGTCCGTTTGCTATCTTATTTATACATTCGCCAAGTTTTATTGTAACGTGATCAGTTCCATAATAGCTTCTAATTTCTTCTTCAAATTCCTTACCATTAACGTAGTGCACCTTTTCACGTGGTTTAATTTTCTTAGGTTTTTCATACACGGGTGTGTCATCTTCTGCTGCTACACCTGAGCCACTAACTTCAATTATTTTGATATCACTATCATCAGTGTCTTGAACGATAGGTAGTAATTCAGATACAGAGTCAGGGTTGGTCTCTTTAGCTTTATTTTTCTTGGATGTCTTTAATGCTAAATTTAATTTGTTCTTTTTCATATAGGTTAAGTCTTTTTTGTAAATGCTGAGAGCTATAATTATAGTTATCTGCTATATCAAATATTATAAGCTTGTTTTTATTTTTATGCAACCTCAGACCTCTTCCGATTGATTGCACAATTTTTATCTTTGCTTTGCCTCCACATGCAAAGATAATAAAGTGCAGGTTTTTAATATTAATACCTGTTGAAAATATTTTCGAAATTGCAATAACAACAACATTATCATGCTCTTCAATGAGCTGACGTATTCTTTCCCGTTCTTCTATTTCTACTTCTCCTCTAATAAAGAAAACTTGCTTTGCAGGGTTTTCTGCCAATATTTCATTATATAAAATTAAACCGTGCTCTATATAATCTACTAATACAAGTGAATTGTTATTTAAATAGGTTGTTAATTTGGTTATTATATTATTCCGAAATTTACTTTTTATTAGGGTTGCAACCTCGTTTCTGTATTTGTCTGTGGCGTTACCGTTGTGCGTTTCTTGAACTTTTGTTTTGTGATTTAATTTAATAACTTGTATATCTGCACCCGCTATATAATTTTCATCTCTCAGGTCTTTACTATGTTTTTCATATATAATGGGTCCTATTTTGCCAATAATATTCCATTGATCAAGTATGTCCTCGGGCATTGTGCCTGTAAGACCAAAGCGATGTGGTGTTTTAATTTTTTTAAAAATTTTATTAATTTCGTTTCCTTTGCGTATTTTATGCACCTCATCAACAAATAAAACATTGATATCTTTTAACCATTCAAGATTGGAGTTTTTACTTTGTAAGATTCCTAAATTGGCTATAACAACGTTAGATGCCAAGTCAAGCTCATCATCACCAGTCCATTTGGATACAGAGAAGGGTACGCCATAATCAATAAAATCCTGTGAAGTTTGTTCTACTAAGCCACGATCAGGCACAATAAAAAGACACTTAAATTCACTCACATTTGCACAATTATAGATATTAGAAAGTAATGTGGCCGCGGTAAGTGTTTTACCGCCAGCAGTGGCGAGTACTATAGTACCACGGCCAATTTCTAATCCACGTCGTACAATTTCCTGCTGATAATCTCTTTGTGTTATCTTGAGAGGAAAAGAATCATATGTAAAAAACGGATTAATGTGCCAGTTACAAGATGCTGGCGTAATGACTTTATAAAATTCAGGATCTATTTTTGTCTCAACAACACGTTGTTTATTAATTATAAATTTCTTTATCTCAAAAAACAGACCAGGTTCAAATCTGCCTGTTGGTGTTATTGCATATGTTCTTGGAGGTAAAAACCTTCCATACCTTCTCATGTATTTAGCATTTTCGTTTTTAACGGAAAAATGTTCTCTAATTTCGTTAAAAAAAATAGTATCTTGTGTCTCTATTATACCAAGGCATTTTTTTTCATCATATTTAAAGTTAATCATTTTACTACGTGATTTCTAACTTCATGATCTCGACTAGATTTTTAATATCGTACGTTGTGCTACTAAGAGTTTTTTCTGCTTTTTCCAATAGTTCTGTCACAATTTTTTTTTCATATATTTTAGCGCAAAACTCCTTGTATGTATCATGATTCTCTATCATTTGATTAATTGATGGGGAACTGAGTTTGACAGGAGCAGCCTTTTCTACTTCCTCAGCCAATTTCTTTTTTAGCATCAAGAGATTTTTGTTATCTTGCGCTATTTCTAGTTTTAGTCTAATATACCTGCCAGCCCATTTATGTTTAATGGCGGGCAATTTAAGCTGATAATCTCTTAAATTAATTTCATCAATTTTTAAATCTTCTTCAAGCTCTTTAATGTATCTATCTAACATTAAATTAAATAATAGTATAAACTACGAATATTGCAATGGGCTTATTTCAAAATATATTTTACAATCTGTTAAAAGAGGACATAACTGCAGCTGCAGCTTTTGGACCTGCTGCTACAGGAGAGACAGGAGGTCAGTTTCCTGCACAAAATAGCAAAGGGTTCAACCCTGGTGACAATAGACCCATTGACCCCAAAAGAGCCATCTTAGGGTACAAAAAAGGTAAAAAGGGCAAAAAAGACAAAAAAACACCTATTCAACGTCGCACTTTTACGTACTTTTAATAATTAGACAATATGGATACAGGTCATTGGTTGGTAGCCGAGAATGTAAATATGTCTGATGATGTGTTTGGATTTATTTATGAAATTACCAATTTGACTACCAATAAAAAATATATAGGTAAAAAGCAGTGCTATATGCGGATTAAAAGAGCTCCACTCAAAGGTCGGAAAAGAAACAGAATAACAAAAACAGAGTCTACATGGAAAACGTACACTAGCTCGTCAAATGAGCTAAATGAAGATATAAGGAAATATGGCAAAAATAATTTTCAATTTATGATTATTAAAACGTGTAATTCAAAATGGGCTCTGGCTTATTACGAAATAAGAGAACAATTAAATAAAGAAGTTTTATTGCGAGATGACTACTATAATGGCATAATAAATGTGAGAATAGGGCGGCCGCCTAAATCAGAGCAAGGATTGATTATATAAAATTATACTATATAAAAATGGTGTGAAAGAAAAAATTGCTTTCAAAGAGCATAATTTTGTACTCTTAAATTTTTATTTTATTTTGCAAAAGTGTGAGCCCTCACTAATTAGTGATTTGAGTAAATATAATTTGTTAATTAGTAAAAAAATTGCTAGAGACACAAAGACATTATTTCTCCACCACATAGTTTTAAATATGTGTGAGCATATTTTAAACCTCAAAACAAAAGAAAAAGTGGTTGTTTATTACACAGAACAAGTACCTGATAATCTTGAAATATTAAACCACTATGGAAAAGAAGATATTAATAAATGTCTACTATTTGTTCTTAGTAAAGCACGACAGTATTTACCGTTGCGTATTCACTTCAATCACATGTCTTTTTCTGAAATATGTCTATTAAAAGAAGGTGAAAAAGCAGAAATTACAGCAAACGTAAAAAATACTATAAATTCCAGTGATTTAACTCAATTTTCTTTTTGTAAAACAAATGCATTCACCAAAGCAAACAACTTGAGTTTTTTAAATAAAGAATATTTTAATACAATTAAGACAAAACAGCTTCTTTTAACATAAAGTATTAAATACTTTATATGGGCTTTCTCTCTAAATATTCTTACTATCTTAATTTAATAACTGAACAGCCGGAATCTGCTATACCGGACGCTCAAGACGCAACAACACCTGATCCAAATGCATCAAACCAGTTAGGAGCTAAAAGACCGGAAACTCAACAAGCCACAATTCCTCCTGAAGGCTACGTAAGTCTTGTTAGACTATTAGCAAAAGCGTTGGTCATGAACATACCTGCAACAGAAATTGATACACTTTTAACAGGTCAAGAGATTACTAAAGAAAATGCAGTAGAAATGCAAACTGCACTAAATAAGGTGCTAAACGACAATGAGGTAAAAGAAGACAACCCTGAGCGACTTGAAAACTTAAATTTTAAAAAATTTGAAAATTCAATTAATGAAAATAATTTTATGCAGAAATATAATCAATTATTATCAGTCATGAAAAAAAGAAGCCCTTACGTTCAATGAAATATAAAAATTTAGCATCAGTTTATTTAGAAAAATGTTATGGTACATATTTACCTGCTTTACCAAGACAGGGCATTCTTCTTTTAGAAGGTGGAGCAGCAGGTCATATGGCACACCCGTTTGATTTGCCCCAAGTAAGAAGCGGCAAAGACCTTGTAAAGGTATTTGAAAAAACAGCATTATCCATAGAAAAAACACCCCCTGCGGTTAAGATTGATGGTGTCAACGCATCGATTAAAATAGTAACGAACGAAGATGGAAGTATTGAGTTTGGTTTGGATCGTGGATCTAATAAACCGTTAGATATTAAAGGTGTTACTATACAGGATTTGCGCAATCGATTTGAAGAAGGTCATGGGATGATTGCTGTAGGTGAAGAAGTTTTAAATATTTTTAATAAGGCTCTTCCTGTAATAAAGGATGACTTGAATAAGCTAGGTTTCTTTAAAAGGCCTTTAATTTTTAACATGGAATATGTAAAAGGGGGTACAAATGTAATTGGATATGCAAATAATTTTCTTGCCGTTCATGGCATTAATCAGGTTTATGAAGTGAAAAGCCCTGTACGAGGCTCAGTATCTCGAGCTACTAAAGAAATAAAATTTAATGAAGATGTTTTGCAAAATTTAATAGATAAAGTTAATAAGATAGCTAAAAACTATGGATTTGAAGTTTTTGGCTCTATTCCTGCCAGTGCAAAATCGGAAATAGATTTTTCCAGAGTGTTAAACACAGAATTTGCAGTGAAGTACACTCCTGAAAGTGCGGAAACAAAGACTCTCGGTACATGGTTAAACGCATGCAGAAATCCTCGGGGTGTAAAGATCACTCTTATTGATGGCAAAAAAGCAGAAGCATTGAGCAAATATGTTTATCAGCAAATACTAAATGGTGTGGCGTTGAGTGAGTTTATAAAAGATAATGATAAAAATATGGTGAGCTCTGCTGTTTGTGGAGCAGTCTTTTATCATGCAACACGTGTTCTCGGACAAGCTCTTCTTGATTCTATGACTTCACCTATAGGCGATATAGTGGATCAGGAAGGAATAGTGATTAGAGACAAATCCATCTCACCAATGCCATTCAAAATTACTGGCAATTTTATTGTCCGAGGATTAGAATCAAAATTTGCAAAGAGTGAAGAAGCAGAAAATACTCTGCCAACAAGTTATTTGAGCAATCCTAACTATATGCTCATGCCACCACATGCAAAAATGGGTGGAGCCATGAGAGTAGGCGACAGAGAGGGGTACTAAGATGTTATTTGATATTGTTGTTGAGAATATTATCAAAAAATTTAAGCCCACAAAAGCTGCTACGGTTGCAATACTGCCTGGAGGATTTAAACCTCCGCATCGAGGTCATTTTAATGCGTTAAACTACCTTTTAGAAGAGGCAGATCAGGGCATTGTATTTATAGGAAAAGGTATAAGAGATAATATTACCGCTGAACAATCAAAGAAAATTTGGGAAATATATAAAAAGTATCTAAGAAAGCCAGTGGAAGTATACATCGCTGAAAAGACACCAGTTGCTTCTACTTATGAGTATGCAGATGGCAATCCTGAAAAAAATATAATTGTTGGCGCAGGGCCACAAGACGAACAGAGATTCAACTACTTTAAAGATAATGTGGAAAAATATCCCTTGGTTAAGGTGATAAACATACCTGCTATGAATAACAGAATTTCAGGAACAGCAGTAAGAAGTCAAATATGTAAGCGTGATCCTGGCGCGGTGGATTGTTTTGTTCCTGTTGAAACGGTCAACGAAATCGAACAGAATTTGATTTCTAAACAAGATAAAGAATTAATTAAAAGAATCCTTAAAATTTAATTCTTCTTATTTTCTAAAACAGAAATGGTCTCATATAGAATCTTTTCAATGTTTTCCTTTGATTCTTTTGAAAGGATGCGCTGTATTTGTGAGATAATATTACCACCTCCAGATTGAATTGATTTATAAAGATCAACTTCTGTTTCTTCATCAATACTTGGGATAGTATTGATATCACTTTCCACTTGATGTCTATAGTCTTCATAGTCAGCGTAGCTGTAAACTGATTCTATGTGATTTAATGCCTCTGTTACTTTCGCAAGTATCCATGGTTCAGCATTATTGTTTTTACATACTAAATCATGAAGCATGGCCGTGAGTTTAACTAAACGGTAAAGACTTTGCTTAACCATATCTGTGTTTGTTTCTTCATGGTTTGTTTCACCCTGACAGTCACACATTCCACCTTCACAGTCTTCATCAGGTGTTTCACTATTTTCTGCATTTTGACAGCATTTTTTAAGACATGGTCTTTTAGATAAACCGGTTATCCGTTGAATATTATCTGTAGAGAGACCAGCTCCTGAACCTTGATCTCCATGGGGACCGAGATTCATTTCATTAATTTTTTGACTATAAATCTCATTTAGAAGATGTACATCTTTTGCAAACATGGCTATATATATTTATAGCAGATGCATAAATATTCTTATGGTTACACTGTTTGAATCAGCTTTTATTAAAGCACTATTAACAGAAGGAAAGTCTGCTCGCTGTACAAAAGTAACAAAAAAAGCCAGCTCCACACGACCAGGCAAGAAATGGATGAAGTGTGTCAAATCAGGTGCAGGCTATAAAAGAATACACTGGGGGCAGGCAGGTGTGCGTGTTACCGGCAAGTCAGGTAATACCAAGCGAAAAAAATCATTTAGAGCAAGACATAAATGTAGCTCTGCAAAGCCCGGGACGCCTAAATATCAAGCATGCAAGGATTGGTAATATGAAGACATTTAAAGAATTTATTAAAGAAGAAAAAAGAAGACTTGACCCCAAGTGCTGGAAAGGCTATAGAAAAGCTGGAACAAAACTGAAAAGTGGGGTACGCGTAAATAAATGTGTAAGAGTGAAGGAGGAAATAGATCGTCCAGTTTTAAATATAACCGAAGAAATCGAGGTTGAAGGTGTAGGCCGTGTCTTAGCCAAAATAGATAGTGGAAATGAAGCATATAACGTTCTTCATGGTACTGATATTGCAATTGAAAGTGGCAATGTGTCTTTTACTACAGTAGACGAAAAGCGTGTTACATCCCCTTTAAAGGGCACTATCAATATTCACATAGGTAGCGGTGTAAAGGAAGAAAGACCTGTAGTTGTTTTTAATATTGATCTGCACGGAAAACCATACACAAATGTGCCATTTAGTATTGCCGATCGCTCTGAAAATACTGAGCCCATTTTAATTGGTGAGCCGTTTTTAAAGCAGATTAATGCTCTTATCGATACAGCACTAGACAGTTAGTGGCGATCGCCTCATATTTGCGACAAACGTATAAAACTCAGCACGGGTAGCTGCATCAGACATAAAGTCACCACTCAGCTTGCTTGTCTTCATTTCACACCCATCATGTTTTACGCCGCGATTGCATGCGCATGTGTGTGTGGCACTAACCATTACAGCGACACCTTTGTTTTGTTCGCAAACTTCGTCGATGGCATCATGAATCTGTATTGTGAGGCCTTCTTGAATTTGTGGTCTTCTTGCGTAAAATTCAACAATGCGATTGAGTTTGCTCAAGCCTATGACGCGGCCTTCAAGAGAGGGAATATAAGCAACATGTGCCACTCCTGTAAATGCTAAATGATGGTGACTGCACATACTCTTAACAGGGATGCCACCTTGAAACACCACACCATCATACCCATTGCTCGGGAACGATGTGACTCTTGGCGGTGTCTCGTAGCAACCTGATGCAAGATCATTTACAAAAGCCTTGGCAACTCTATGAGGTGTATTGGTGCTGTTAGGATCATCTCTCCAATCAAATCCTAGTGCATCCAAATATGCTTCATATGCTTTTGCAGCTTTTTCAATAATTTCATTCTTTTCTTTTTGAGAACGCGGGTGGTTGCCATTCGCATACTTTAATTTTACCGTTTTCGTATATTCTTCCATAAGCTCTGATTATTATACCATATGCAGCAGCTTATTCTACATAAATAATTATGTGCGTTACAACACAATTATTGAAAACCATCTGCAAAATTTGACCTCTCTGCAAAGGATTAGAGTCAAAACAGACCCAAAATATCTTACAAAAGAAGGTACACCTGAAAACTGTCCATCATATGAAGGGTATATTCTTGAAGAAGGTGCAGGCAGGCTTAAAGTTTTAATTTTGCCTCCAGATCTTTGTATAGAGGAAATTCCACTTGATTTAATTGAATATATTGCAGATGAAGATCATTTGCAAACATTTGAAGAACTGAAAGAGTATATTTTGCAACAATTATCCCTTGAAGAAGGTAATCCTCTC